>Ga0265297_10006788_pt1 | contig 16318 bp, 28 predicted proteins | sample Munlanlwell13791_FD_192502 | JGI IMG/M metagenome (GOLD analysis project Ga0265297, IMG submission 192502) | Leachate microbial communities from a municipal landfill in Southern Ontario, Canada - Leachate well 137-91 | ecosystem: Engineered > Solid waste > Landfill > Unclassified | place... | reverse complement strand
TGCCCCACTGAGGTCTGCCCCACTGAGGTTTGCCCATCTGAGGTTTGCCTTACTGAGGTCTGCCCATCTGAGGTCTGCCCCACTGAGGTTTGCCCATCTGAGGTCTGCCCCACTGAGGTTTGCCCATCTGAGGTCTGCCCTACTGAGGTTTGCCCATCTGAGGTTTGCCTCACTAAGGTTTGCCTCACTAAGGTTTGCCCATCTGAGGTCTGCCCCACTGAGGTTTGCCCCACTGAGGTCTTTTTTATTTCCCTCAAATATAACTTTCCCACTTAAATTTTTAATTATGATATTACTTTTCATTTATATTCCTCTCTTTCGTTTAAATCTTTCTCCTAATATAAATCCCATACAAAAACACGACACTCCATACACCGCCAAACTAATCCATTTCCCAATCTTAATAGCAGGTATCAACAATAACCACACCATATCTTTCTTCCTCTCCTTCCACCCCCTTAGAAGAGTGGTATAAACACGCTAACATTATACTACTCTTCTAAAAAATTATCAATAGATAAAATGTAAAATTTAATGAAAAACTTAAACTTTAATTTTAATATTCTATCCTACTATTTTCACAAGTCTCATATGAGAGGCTACATACTTAGACCCTTTAACGTGGTCTACATATTTGGCTTCTACTTCAAATATCACTACTTCAAAATCACATTCAATTTCCTCATTATCTCTCTTATCCAAATATATATCCCCTGTATTCATAGCCATCTCAACATTGTCATAATAATACAAACCTTCTTTAGGATGTAACCCCATTTCATTCCCCTTTACTTTCTGTCTCTTCCACTTCCCTACTTCCCACTCCCACTTACACCCCTGCTGTAACTGCCACAGGGAATAATACTTCCCGTCTATTTCAGCTACAGCTTTATACCCTTTTACAACCGGCTCTTCCGCCGCTTTACTATACACTACTCCCTTCTCTGAAATCTTACTCTGCCATTTCTCTGACAAGAATTTCCTCACTGCTCTCAACGGCATCTCAAAATCTCTTCCAAATTCTGTGTTATTTGCCGCTTTCTTAATCAAATTCTTCCCCTTAATTATCTCCTCACATTCCAAACTATTCTTCTTTAATTCAATTATAAAATACTTTATTTTTTTATCTGCCCACCAATTTTTGTATCTCTTTTCCCAGGACCTTACTTGAAGGAGAGCTACTTTACTATTGAACCCATACACGTCTATATTAATACTCTCCCCCCTGCCCTTCGCATCTCTGTAATGCAGAGCCTTTGGAAAGATATCCTTCTCCTGTAAAAACCTTACCTTCTTGTATATTTTATCCAGTTGTTTTAACTGTTTTTCGTATTGCTTGGGGAAACCTTTTTCACTTCTATAAGGTCTATTATGGAGATTAATTTCTCCGTAAGTCCCCCGGTATAAATAACTTCCCCTATTGTTAAATATCCGGCAGTCTTTTAGGTACTTAGTATTCCTTCTCCAGCAAAATTTCTCATCCTTACTGTGTATATTATTTTTGTGTTCACAATAAATCCGGAGTAATTCATCTCCACGTTCCCTGAGTTTTAAACAACCCTTACCTTTTGCGTATAAATATTTCTCAATAAAAGCTCTAATATGTCCTTCCCCGCAACACCAAAACATATTAGTTCTCCCATATCTCTTGTTACCTTTCCACAAAGTCTCTTTATTAATAATACTCTTACTCATTTTTATTACACTCTCCTTCTTAATTATTTTATTTTAAATTCCTGCCCAATTTTCTAACCCGCTCGACTTTCCCATCCTACTTTTCATCCCTGCTCCACTCACTCCTATATCCCGGAGGTCCTTCCTACACTTCTTCCCACACATCAAACATCCTCTATAACCCTTCCCCCTTCCTGATATAAAATATTCCCCACACATAGGGCACTGCCCTAACATCTTTTCTGTTAATAAAACTGCCATAACAAACGCTCCTTCCTCTATAAAATAATTAAAGATACTCCAATACTCCCTCTCAATTCGACCCAAGATAAAGTCTTGTCCTTTAACAAGGGTATACTTCTTTCTATGTGCCTTCTAATAAAAGCACACAGCCACCTAAATTTATCCACATCCCCTCCTATACTATCGTCTACTCTCCCCTCTTCAAACACAGATATCTCAATTCTATCAAACACCTCTTTTACTTTCTTAACAGCCTTGCTATAATAGAAAGGATGTCCGCTTTTATATTCCCCGTCTTCCTTTATATAAAGTTTCTCCCTCCTATATAAATCATCTAACGCCTCTACCACTTGTATCTGGTTATACATTCTAAACCATCTCTGTGATAACAAACTCCCCTTCTTCATAAGTTCCTCAGCATATCCCGGTATAGGAGATACATATTCACAACTCCCCTCATTTACTTCCCGATAATGAAGAGGATAAACCTTGTTAGCACACTGCCGGTAATCCCGGCTAATATGAAATTTTACCGGCAGATCCCCGCAAAACTCCTTGTAACACATCCTATAAAATAAATCAGTTTTCTTTTCTATGTTCTTTTCTTTTTTAACCATTGACAAACACCTTACCTTTCTATTATAATATTAGTGGATACTCTCCCTAGTATCCTTTCTCGATAAAATCTTTTCAAAATCTTTCTCAGGATAAATCTCCTAACCCTTAATTTAAGGAACCCGTGAGTAACAAACCTCGGGTTCTTTAAATTTTAAAGACTTCTCATTTAAAGCAACCAGTCCCTCTAATATAAATTTTGTCTCTGTGAGGAGTAAAATACCTGTCAATTAAAAAACATTTCACCTCCAGTCCTTGATAATAATTAACTTCAAAACACAACCGGACATCCCCAATATAACACTCGGCTGTTGTTAACGGCTTGCCCCACCAGATAAAAACTTTACTGTGTAGAATTTCTTTAACTCCCCGGAGAATAAGAGCTTCCATTTCTTTCTTTTCTTCGAGAGTCAAATCCTCAAATTCTCTTTTAATTACTTCTCTCTCTCTTTTCATTTTTAAACTCCTTCCTCATACCATCTGAAAAATGTGATTTTATTTACCGGCAACACAATTACACTCCTCTTTCTCTTAGGAGTTTCTAATATAACATCCTCTACTATCACTCCCTTCCCTTCTTTTAAAGCCTCCAAATATCCTAACAACACTTCTCCCGAAGCTTCAATTCGAAATATCACCCCACTATCTGAAGTCACTACGGATATCTCATACATTTTATTGTGATTTATAGTGGAGAAAATAGCATTATTTCTCTCCCTGTTTTTCTTTAAATAATTACCTTCCATTTAAATTTCCTCCGATACTTTTAATTTCTCTGCTAAATATTTGTCAAATCTATCCGGATCAAATCTAGGATTATCGTCTCTAAACATAATTTTTAATCTCCCAACTATTAATTTCTTTTGTCCCTCTGTAAACTCCTCTACTCCTACAGCAGTAGGATTACCTGGTAACAATAAACTCCCTAAAAATTTATCTATAATCTCCACATAACTACGTCTCATAAAAGCACTTCCTTTATATTCCCTAGCCATTATTAACACACGTCCTTTCTTATTTTGTTTTATTAAATTTTTCCCACTTCTCTTTATTCCAACTCTTATACTTCTTTTCTCCGTCTTCCCGCAGTCCTCACGATTTTACTCTTCCTTTTAAATTACTCCTTCCTTCATTTCTAATAATTCCCTTATATATTCCTTCGCCTCCTTCAAACTCTCACACATCTTACTCTTATCCTGTTCCAACTTTATTTCTCCCTTCTCCCAATTATAAGTCACCACAGTGACTCCGTAGATATCGTCATTCCGCATAAACCCTTTCCCGGAAGACAACTCTATTACCATACAACTCCCCTTCTCCTGCCTATAATAAAACTTCTCTAAGAAAGGAGTAACAAAATTTGCATTACCATTATAAGCCTTCTGCCAAATAGCTTCTTTTCTTAATCCCCCTTTTACTAAATTCTCGTTCTCTTTTTCGGTTAACTTCTTAATCATTGTCATTACGCTACTCCCCTTTCATCAGAATATATTTGAACCCTCCCGGGATTATCTCCACCATAAGTCACAACAATTACTCCTTCCCCTTTCTTCTCATCTAGTTTATCCTCAATAAAATCAATATTCATATGACTCCTCGTCATTACACTCCCTATATCAGCTTCTCTCTTACTCCTCTTCCTCTCCTTACATTCCTTCTCCCAATCACTTTCCATTACCACAAACTTTAAATACTCCTCCGCCCTATTCAACTCCATTAACCATTCTCTGTGTCTCTCGTAATTCTCTTCCCTTTCTTTTTTATACTTATCCACTCCCGCAAACTCACATATACAACTAAAGCAGTAGTCACAGCAACTGCTTACATACCACCTTAAAGGTGTCACTGCTCTATCCAGAGCATCTTCAAACTTAACCCTTCGATTATACCTCTCTCTCCCCGGGCTACTCGTCTCCATCTCCACTTCCATTTCGAATAAAGTTGTTACTATTGAACTCATTTTCACTTCCTCCTTTAAAATTATTTCTTACTTTTAATAATACTCCTCATCTCTCCTAAATTCCATATCCTCACACTTTATTATCTTCAACCCTTCCGGCTCCGCAGCTTTCAATTTATAACTTATATCTGTGAGAACCACCAAATAATAATCTCTCCTACCATAACAGTTAAACTCATGAATGAAATGCAGAGCATCGAATTTCTCCTCATTTAATCTACACACAGCATACATAGGAACCTTATTTCTCAAAGCATCCGCCGCTTCGTAATACAAATTTTCTTCTAATGTTGTGAAAGAAATATTAAAAGGATCTTTCTCTAATATCCACTCCTTCACATCCTCCCATAATCTAAAGGGTCTCCCTTCTAATACAAAGAAAAACGCCTCCCTCTTCGGATGATAAATTTCATTTAAAAAAGCTCTGTAACCTTTTCTTCTTCCATATCTCTCCCTCTCGCAATCACTACATCTGCAATTAATACAGTAACCCATCTTCAATCTCTCCTTTCAAAACATTTCTTTTCATATTCATAATACTCTCTCCCGTGTTCCGGGGAACAAAACGCTTCTCCGTAATGTTCTTCTTCCAACTTCTCTCCACACCACAAACAATACTTACCCTCCTCTTCCTCTAAATCTTCCTCTTCGAATAACATTTTTTCATATCCTCCTTTTTAATTATAAAATCAAATAAACATACACCGATTATACAAATCGGCTCTCTCGCCCTGCTTAATTCTAAACTCCACAAACCCCCTCCACTCCTCCTCACACCTCTTACTACAAAACTTCGTCTCCCCCTTCTCCCCTTTTATTACCTTATAACACTCCCTACAAAAAACCTCCCCCTCTGTTAAAGAGGGGAGAGGCTTTCTGTTAATACCAAAGAAATCAACCCCTTGAATCTCTCCCATTTAAATTTTCCCCCTCTCTTTATTTCGACGTTGCCTTCTCATTAATCGGCATTATAACCCCCATATATCCTTCCCCATACATCTCCCCTACTCCGAATATAGACAACTCCTGTCTATTATACCGAAGCTCAACCTTCTCCCCTTCGACTTCTTTAACAGCATCCAGCAGATACTCCGTCCTCAAACTCACCCTCTTGTCATCTATATGTCCAGAAGAATTCTCCGTCCTCCCCTTTAATACTTCCTCAACTACTCCGAAATCCTCATGTCCTGACAGCACTTTTACTTCTTTCTCCTTCCCTTCTGTGTCTTTGAAATTCAGCTTAACCTCAAACTGATTCTCGTAAGCCGAACTTTCAATCTTATATAATTTATCACTAAATTTCTTCTGACTCTTTAACACTTCCACGATTTCCTTCTTACTCACCAACACCCTGTTCTCAATCACAGTCGGAATAACCGCCTCATAATTCGGAAATCTTCCATCTATTACAGAAGAAAACAGCACTCCCTGGTATCCTGGAGCAGAGAAAATAAACTCCACTCCCCTCATCCCTCTCTCTTCTTTGTCATACTCAGTCCGGGTTTTAATTTTAACTTCCCGGCAATCTCTTACACTCCCTTCCAGAAGCTTTATTAATTTCTCTACAGTTCTTTCCGGTAAAATAATCCGGACCTCTTCTTTCACCTTATTCTCCGAAGAAATTAATTTTCCATCTATGTGTTTTTCGTCTACATACTCCTCAAACTTTTCCCTCTCCCCCCCTAAAGTCTTCCCCTCAGTTTTTGCCATCCTTCTTCCATCAGAAGCAACAGCCTTAATTCCCCCTTCTTTATCAATTATAAAACAAACTCCCCGAAGGCAAGCCTCACCTCATCCTTCGGAGCTATTGCATATTTTACTTTACTTAACATATCCCGCAACACTACAGCCGGCAGAACGTGATAACTACTTTTATCAGATAAAGGAAAATATATAGGAACACTTTCCTTACATTCCACCACAGGGACCTTCCCCTTCCTCTTTTTATCTGATAAAACAACATCCCAATAAAGAAGCTCCCCTCTCTTTTCCTCCTTTATCTCCACACTATTCTCCTTCATCGTTCCCAACACAGCCTCGAATTTATCGAGGTTAACAAAACTCTCTCCCACAGAGTCCACAATACTGCTGTTATACAAACTCAACACAGAGGTATAATCATTCCCCAACTGCATTGTCTCAAACCCTACTTTCATATCCCCTGCCGTTATCTTCATAACGGAATTTACCAAATCTGTCTCTCCGGTATATCTCTTATCAATATTACCGGAATTCAACTTCTGCATCTTGACAACCTCTGTCAAGAATTTTTTGTCAAAATTAATACTCATACCCATTTTAAAATTCCTCCTTCTAAATTTAATTTATTTTATTTTGTTTTATTTTATTACCTTTTTTCCTTACCACTCTCTCCTTACTAAACTCACTCTCATCCCTTCCGTCTGAAATCTCGACAGAAAATACTTCACCTGCTTATAAGGAAGCTCTACTACCTGATAACAACTTACTTCATCGCCACAAGCAAAACATCTTACGTGATAACCCCAATACACCTGGTACGTAAAACATATAAAAACTTAATGTCTCCATGTGTTTTCGAGTATTACTGTTTCATCGAGTCTCATTTCGCCGAAGCTACTTTGATTTGGTATAACTCTCCGCAGTCGTAAATTCCCGGCTACCCACCGGTACATATACACATAATCGTTTAAGTGATTATCGTGTATTCTTCTGCCATAGCAAGATTAATTGCTGCACCTAAATCCCTGTCGATTTTATATTTGCATTTATCGCAAATATAAATTCTGTTCGAGAGTTTGAGGTTTCTCTTTATGTTACCGCAACAATTACACATCTTCGAGGATGGAAAAAATCTATTTACCCGACGCAATTGAATACCATGTTCTTGACATTTACTCGTTAATATCTCTTTAAATCTACTAAAACACTGCTCTCCAATTGCTCTCGACAAATGTCGATTCTTCATCATTCCTCGAACATTTAAATCTTCTATAACAATATACTCCGGTTTGGTTTTCACCAGAAAATCTACAGTCTTATAAATATAATCGTTTCTTATATTCAATAAACGATTATGAAGTTTCTGCACTCTCAATACTTGTTTCTCTATGTTTTTCGTACATTCTCCTTTCTTTTTAGATTTTAATTTCATTTGATATTTGCGACTCAAACGTCGCTGTTGTCTACGTAACTTGCGCTTTATGCGTTTGACTTTTTTAGTTTTATTAATATTCCTAAATCGCCTTCCGTCGCTTATTACAGCAAATTCTTTTATACCTAAATCCACACCTACACCTTCTGTATTTCCCTGCTCACACAAAATCTTCTTTGACATCACCTCACATAAAACTGAAATATAATATCTCCCTGCTTTCATTGAAACAGTAGCACTCTTTACAACAGCATTAGTAGGAATATATCCCTTCTCTTTTAATCTTACAAATCCAAGCGTTGTAACTTTTATTCGATGTCTTTCAACTATTAAATCGCCTTGATTATTTTTCGGGAAATACGCTTTTACATCCTGATGATTGCGCTTCTTAAATCTTGGGAAACCAGATTGTTTCTTAAAAAAACACTTATATGCCGTCTCAGCATTCATAATTGCTTGTTTACGGGCCTTGCTTGAAACATCTTTTATCCACTCATAGCCTTCACGTTTTGATAAAACATTGTTAACCCACTTATCAAAATCATATCCTGATATAAAGGATTTTAAATGAGATAATCCAAGATGTTTCATCGCCTCATATATCTGTTTGTTAATGTAAATATAATGATTATACAAAAATCTACACACACCTATAGTTTGACGAATTTTCGTCGCCTGTTCTTGAGTTGGATTAAGTTCCGTTTTGAATGATTTTATCATCATTATCAATCCATTCGTCTAAAATTCTTCTGATAATCTCAGACATTGTTACACATTTTTCTTTGGATACTTCTTGTAAGACTTTATATTGTCTTTGGGATAAATAAATTTGTGTTGCATGCATTTTCATACAGATATCACCTCACCTTCTACTATATATTAATATGATATATTTGTCAATAATAAATAATTTAATTTATTTATTATTTTGTCAATAAGTTCTTATAAGTTCTTATAAGTTTTTCGAAAACTGCTTAACCTCCTCCCCTTCCACTCTCGGTTTCTTCCATATATATCTCATCCCCTCAGCCATCCCCCTATTCACCCTGTCCTCTTCTTCCCCCCGTATCCACTCCCTCCTTTCTTCTTCCCTACATTCCACACATATATCAGCCCCTTCCCTCATTTCTCTCCCACACCTCACACACTCTTTCATATATCCATTCCTCCTCTCTATCCTATCTTCAACCTTTCCCCCCTCTCATTCTCCCTATATAACACCTGCTCTGTCCCACTATATTCCAATTCACTCCAAAGCATCTCCCCTCCCGTCTCCTTATCCATCCACAGAAATTTCCTCTGCGCCTCCTTCACCGGAGACTTGCAGTCTTCTGATATAGGTATTTCCAAAGTCTTCACTCTTTTGTAAGTCTCTACAAAAACTACTTTAAACGTGGCTTTTTTTCTCTTTTTTATTTCCGGTATCTTCATATATCCATTCCCCCTCTCTGCCAGATAAAACAGAAAGTCCTTCACATCCCACGATTCCATATCACTCTCAACCCCTGTGGAATCGCAGATCAATCTCGCCTCTGCCGGATTAATAAAATCATACTTTTTATTTTTCATTTTATTTCTCTCCTTCCTGCACAGCTAATAATATTTCATATACCTCTTCCGCCTGTTCCTGTGTCTCGCACTGAAACCCATTCCCCTTCCCCCATTCCTGTCCTCCGGCTTGCACAAACCACCAATCTTCCCTCTCTCCCTGTTTGACAAGCCCAAACATCTTCATAGCCGCAAGCAATCCCCACCCTGTAAGGCTTAACTTATAATTAAACGGCGCTGGGAAATCCCAATGCCATCTCTTCTTACACACCGGACATTCATTCCTATCCGGTATCAGGGCATAATGCCTATCCAAATGCCCACACTTACTTTTCCACGTCTTTCCCGGTATATACAACTCTTCTCCGCAGGTATGACAGTGGAAACCCCACTGAGTTGTTACATACCCTTCCTCCAGAGTTAAACTCTTAAACCTCTCTGAAGAATCTAATAATGTAATCCCTCCACTCACACCAAATACCTCCCCTCAAAATTCCTCCTCTTTAAATTTTCAAACCCTCTTATCTCTCTATCCAACCGGACAAACTCTTTCTTCTTTTCTTTATCCCCTCCAGTTGGAATTATCTCCAACAATCTTTCCTTTCTTTTTGAAATCTCCACATTTAAATCTTTATACATTTTTTCACCTCCATCCTACCTATTTATAGTCCCCTTAATATTCTTCCACTACTTCATACCCTCTCACCATATCATTCCCATTTAAACACTGTTCCTGATATGATGAAAAATCTCCCTTCGGAAGTTCCACTACAACTTCCAAATAAATATTACCTCCCTCACTCCTCTCCCCCCATCTTTCTTCAATTATAGAGAAAGGATGGCAATTCAAACTACACTCCGTCGAATACGTTCCCGAATTCTCGGGAGTTATGTTCATTGTTATTATCCCAATTTTCTCCCTATCTTCTTTCATTTTTTCACCCCCTCTCTTTCCTAATATACAACAAACTACTCTTGATCTGTCGGACCCCGGAGGACTCAAACCTCCCAAAATAAAAAGTGACCAGTTAATTTAAAACTGCTCACAATTAACCGGTCACAATTCATTCCCCTCTTCTACGAGGGAGGTCCTTCTTAATTTTTACTTTTTATATTTGAAGGGCTTAAAACTAAAGCCCCATATTTATCACCTTCTGAATCGCCTCTTCTGGAGAAGCCGCCACCACTTCCTCCATATTCCTCTCCGTGCAACCCTTCATAGTCGCATCCCACCGGGTAAAGCTCCCGTTTAATTCCTTCTGATAACAGGTCCTACCGACCTGGTATACTCCATTCATCCGGGATAAAACATACACCCGGTAATTTCTCTCCTTTTTCTCTTCACTCTTCTTACTCATTTTTACTTCCTCCTTCTAAATTTAAAATTAAATATTTAATACATTTATCTCTATTATCCGGGAACTCCCCGCCTCATACACAAACTCTACCCCCGGATATATCACCCAAACTTCTTCCCCGTCTTCGGAAAACCAGGTCTCATACCGGTTCCCGAAAACTCCTATTGCCTCGCTGATATGGTCTCCAATTCCTACTCCCTCGTATTCTTCTACGGAAATCCACACCCCATCCTCGTCTTCCCACTCTTGGGCTCTGCTTTGGGCTATCATTAAAGCGATTATAGCCACCAAGCAGAGCAAAATTACTCCCAACCTTTCCCTTGCCCTCTTACTTAGCAAACTTCCCACCTCCCTCCTTTTCCCTTCAACTCTACAGCCCATCTCAGCATCACTCTCAATGCCTCCACACAATTCCCTGGAGTATTTGCCCAATAATCTTTCTCATAAGGCCGAAACTCTTTAAAAGGCTCTATGGCCTTCTCTAAAATCGGGATACTCTTTTTTAAAGACATCCCATCAAAAACTCTCAATCCTTTCTCTTCATCTACATACCGGTAGTAATACCAGGAATAATTGTATGTGACATCAAAAGAAGCTGCCTGACTCCCTCCCACGCATATCGTCCCCCCTTCAGTCTGCTTCTCTTTTAACCGCAAACACTCCCCCTTCTTATTTACTACACTTACACTCCAACTCATCCTCTACTCGCCTCCCTTCTTTCTAACATATCTAACTCACTCCTCATTCCATCGACCACATCCTCCAATACTATCTCCCTGTCTTCTGTGACAATCAAACACGGAACCTCATCGCCATAGGTCTCGTGTTCTAATAAAAACAACTCCTTTCCGGGATAATAAGAGTGGAAGCAACTATCAATTACATACCACTCCCCAACGTGACCACTTATTTTTATATGGTCACTGTTTTTATTAATTTTGTTTAACTTTCTAATCTAATTTCTTTATCTGATAAATGATAAACAACAAGAGTATTTCTCTCCTGTTATTTATTTTATTGCTTACAACGAAAAAGTCTCACTATAAGCGAGATTTTCATACCATTTTTCGAAACCTTCCCCCACTTCTCCGACAAATTTCTTTAAATCTTTCTTCGGAGAATTGTATTCCGGAAGCCAATCAACTTTCATATAAAAATGAAAGTTGAAATTGGTGCATAATCTTATAGTTACCAACTTTTCCCACCTATCTACACTTATATAGATATAAGCTCCCTTCTCATATCTATGAGCAATTTTTTTCCGTAATAATTCCCGAAGAAAATCTGCTTGTGTAAACACCGACCTGTCGGCTAAATTTATAAATTTCCCTTCTTTAGAAAAAACCCCTTCTATATAAAAGAAGGGTTTTCTTTCTTTATTAATTCCTCTGTGAATAATCATTTAGACTACCTCCTATTAATATTTTCTCAGAATACACTGAGAATCTGCTGATTATTAAAAAGTATTTCGTCTTTAATAATCCTTCAAAGCAATCCCCACAATTCCAGGCAATCCCTCCCCTCCTCAGCAACGCCTTAACTGTTCTTTAACCCCCGCAATCCCTCCCCGCCAGCGCAGCCCCCTACTTCTCGCCGAACTGCGGCGATCCGGGGGAAGAAAATCGATTATGGGAAAGTAAGGCTTGCCGTTTTTGTTTTTGTTGAAAAAACAGCAAAAAGTATTATATCTTTCTATATGTAAACACTGTAATCTCTTCCTCTTAAATAAATAACCGAGTCAAAATTCCTCAGTTTATTCTTATTAAAATACGTCCGTTATTTGTAAACCTGAAGAGAAAAAGTGTTTACATTTTATCTATTTCTTCTAATATATCACATTCTTCCCACACTTTTCCTTAACTTTTGTGACGTATTTTTAGGAAAAATAAGTGGTTATTTATTTACAACCTCTTATATGAGGATATTACATTACTTATTTATAAGTAACAAATAAATTAAAAACCACTTTCAACACTTGTTGAAAAAAATGACGTTAAATTTGTAATGTTTCTTATAAATAGTAAGATTTTTTTTCAACCGCTTTTTTTCAACCGGAAAGCTCTGATATAGAGAATATTAGATTTGCGGTTGAAATTTTTCAAGTTTTTTTGAATTTGCGGTTGAAAGTGAGGAAAGATTTATTTTTATTTTAAAAAATAATTTGGTTATTTTTTTTTAAGAATTACAAAAGACTCCGGGAGGGAGAGGCTTTTATCACGCTATTATATAATAATATATATTTATATATAAAGAATATATTTATATATATAATAGAATTGGATTTTTTATTTTTAACATCTGCATTATTTCACACACCTATATAGGCGGTATTGATTTTTTTTTATTTTTATTTATTTGGATTTCTTTTGCTTACACCATAAGATATAGATTTATTTTTTAAAATATTTTCCAAATAAATAAGTAAAGGCGTTTTTACCCCTTACTGTTCACTATTCAAGTATTTATGGTTTTTCTTGTTAATATTTACCCACTTTTAATTTTTAAATTTTTATTTAAGAATAGTGAAAATATTTAAATAAAGTGCTTTACGTTTTAAAACTAACGTTACACTTTGTCTCGGTATATTAGAGTACTAATATATTCCGAGAAAATATTTATACCCCTCTATATAGTCCGTGCTTTTTGGTGCAAGTGTAGTTTTTGGTTTTTCGGTTGAAAATCTGGTAAAATTTTTGTTAAAATTTTTGTAGTTTTTATTGACAAAGAAATAGAGGTATGCTATAATTAGATTTGTAAATGATAAGGGATTTAATTGGAGGATTTTTAAGATTTTCTCAAACAGTGAAAATATATTTAAACTGTTTGATGTGTCATAAAATAGCGGTTGTAAATAAAAAATTTGCGGTTGAAAAACAGAAATTTTAACCGCAAAAGATTTTTCGAAAATTAATTTTGTCCGCTTCAAGCCTTTTTATGAACACTTATATCTTATCATATCCTAAAATTAAGTTTTTTGTCAACACAAATTATTACAATTTAATAGGAAAGGAGCAAAAAAGTAATGAGCAGGTGTAAAAAAGTGTTAAGTTTTGAAAATGCTATTGAAGTGAGGTCCGAGATTGAAACAAAGGAGGGGTATATTAAACCGGCTGTCTACAAAAGGGAGTTTTTAAATCCTAAGTATTTTTTGGAGAAATGCTGTGATGCTTTTAAAGCAAAACGGATGAGGTTGGATGTTTACGAATTAGAGATAGAAGCTGTGGATTTTTTACGAGAGTTGGGTGGTAAGTTGGGAGATGATAAGTTAGGTTTTGACTTATTTGATTTTTTTGATGATGTAGATTATGAAAGAGAAAATTATTTGTGTGATGTGGTCGAAGATGCTGTGTTGGTTGGGTTTTGGCGAAAAGATATTTGTTGGGTGAAAGCAAAATCTTTAATAGATGAGGTGAACACATATATTAAGACTATAAAGAAAGGATCAAGAGCTTATCCAGAAGGTTATTACGGAGAATATAATTCTAAATCGGTTTTTAGATATCTTAAAGCAAAAGGTTTTATAGAAGGCAATTTAAAAAGGTCTACTATTGTTACCAGTTATAATGGGAAAACTGGCAGATATATAAAGTTACTTAAAGTTCCTACAGAAATGTATCCAGAATATTGTAGAAAGTTAAATTTAAAAGCGGGAGAGGTGAGGAAAATTTGGGAATCTTTGTCGGAAAAAGAAAGAGAGGAGTTGAATAAGAATTATAAAGGAAATAAGAGTGAGGAGTTTAGATTTTTCCAAACAAGAATCTAACAAAAATCCCTGACTTGTCAATCTGATCCGGCTTGCCGGGTTCGAACCGGCAGCAAAAAGTTGGCTTCGCTGTGTGTTTTATATCAGGAAACCTTCCGGGTTAAATAGGGAAGAAGAAGAAGGAAGGATACGAAGATATAAAACACACGGTTTTTTGCTTTCCGAAAATAAGCCGGAGGATAAAAAACAGCTAGAATATTCTTGACAAGTGTTAATTATTATTATATAATATTAACAGAAAGAAGGTGATAAATTGTATCTGACAAGTAAGAAGGCGAGTAAAGAACTTGGCGTTCATGCTAATACGTTGAGACGATGGGAAAAATTAGGAAAAATCAAGGCTATTAAAACTGCTGCAGGACAGAGGCTTTATGATGTCAAAAGTTTTATTAATGAGACATCACAGCATAAATGTGTTTGTTATTGTAGAGTTTCTAGCAAAAAACAAAAAGACGATTTAGAACGTCAAGTTCAATATATGATTTGCAGATATCCTAATTATGAAATCATTACAGACATCGGAAGCGGGATTAACTTCAAAAGAAAAGGATTTAAAACCCTTCTGGAATACGCAGAAGAAGGAATTCTCAAAGAAGCTGTGGTTGCCTATAGGGATAGACTTTGCAGATTTGGATTTGAACTTGCAAAATGGATTATCGAAAGAAATGGTGGAAAACTCGTGGTTCTCGAAGAAATATCTCTCAGCCCACAAGAAGAAATGGTTCAAGACCTACTATCCATCATCAATATCTTCAGTTGTAGAATCAACGGGCTTCGAAAATATTCAAAAGAAGTCAAGGAAGATAAGAGTGTATCCTTCTTTGGAGCAAAAGAAAATTCTTAGAAAATGGTTCGGAGTCGCTAGATATACTTATAATAAGACTATTGAATATTTGAAACAGCCGGGAACAAAAGCTTCTTGGAAAAAAATTAAGACGGATATAATTCACTCTTTACCTGAGTGGGCTAAGGAAGTTCCTTATCAAATTAAATCTATAGCAGTTAGAGATGCTTGCATTGCTGTTAGTAATGCGAAGAAGAAATGTCAAAAAGGAAGTGGTTTTCAGGATGTAAAATTTAAATCAAGGAAGAAGAGAGAAGAAAGTATTTATATTCCAAAGAGTGCAATTAAAGATCAAAAAATTTATCCTACTTTGTTAGGAGAATTGAAAACTTTTAGAGAGAAAATTCCATTTACAAAATACGATGCGAGATTAAAATTTGAATATGGAAGATATTATCTAAGTGTGGTAATAAATGCTAATAAGAAATTTTCTGAGAATCAAAGAGAAGATTTTATTGCATTGGACCCTGGAGTGAGGACATTTCAAACTTTCTATTCGCAAGAAGTAGCTGGAAAAATAGGCAACAATGATATGAAGAGAATTTATAGATTGTGTGATGCTATGGATAAGAATATATCCAGAGCTTCGAAAGTTAGAAGTAAGGAAAGAAGGAAAATAAGGCGGAAGAATGATAGAATTAGATTTAAGATAAAGAATTTAATAGAAGAAATTCATCACAAAACCGCTTTATTTTTAGTAATGAATTATGTATATATTTTATTACCTTCTTTTGAAACTTCTCAAATGGTGAGTAATCTTTATAGCAAAGTTGCGAGAGCAATGTTAACTTGGAGTCATTTCAAATTTAAAACTTTTTTAAAATTTAAAGCAAAAGAATATGGTGCGAAAGTAATTGAAGTGGACGAAAGTTACACATCAAAAACTTGTGGAAGATGTGGATTTATATTGAAAAATTTAGGTGGGAAGAAAGTTTTTAGATGCCCTCGATGTGGATTAGTAATTGACAGAGATTACAATGGTGTCCGTAATGTATATTTACGGACTTTGGCAGATACGCCCTCTGCAGTAAATTAATATTGTAGTGTAATATTAACTGTTGATTAATAATAGTTAGTAGAAAAGTATCGGAAAAATGGTGATATCCAATAGTATAGAAGTATTCTTTCCGCCATATGGGGGAATCGAACCCTGGCTTCGGGCATCTGGCCTCAGCCGTTG
>Ga0265297_10006787_pt1 | contig 16320 bp, 13 predicted proteins | sample Munlanlwell13791_FD_192502 | JGI IMG/M metagenome (GOLD analysis project Ga0265297, IMG submission 192502) | Leachate microbial communities from a municipal landfill in Southern Ontario, Canada - Leachate well 137-91 | ecosystem: Engineered > Solid waste > Landfill > Unclassified | place... | reverse complement strand
CTGTTTTTTGCTTAACTTACTAATGCTATTTGCCGGATTAACTATCACTGCCAAACCGTCCATGGCAACTATATTAGCTGTGGCATCAACGCCATTAGTTACCGCTTTATCCAATTCCGTGTCTTTGATCGGACGGGAAGAAGCGGCGATATCACAATTTTTGTCTAATAATGACGCTATGCCCACGCCTGAGCCGCCGCCGCGTACTGAAATATTAGCGCCGGGATTATTATCCATATAAACTTCTGCTGCCTTTTGAGCAATGGGAAGCACGGTAGTTGAGCCCTCAACAACAATTTTCTCAGCATAACACGGGAAAACGATACCTAAAACCAGCGCTCCTAATATTATTAATTTTGCAAATTTCATCTCGACCCCTCCTTTAAATAATTGCACTCATCAAAACTTCATGTTGAAATCAACCTGGGCTAAAGTTTCGGGCTGCGCCCCCTTGCTGCCATTTATCCCATTTATACCCCATGAACGGTATACATCAAGACTAAGCCAGACATTTTTACCTAAACCATAACCAAAGGAACCTTCATGGCTCCTGATGCCTGTTTTACCGCTATAGCGGTCAGAATCAGGCAATATATCAAGCACTGCATCCTTACCAAGCATGGCATATATATATTTAAATTGCCAATCACCCCATTTCTCGATTTTTTCATTGCCAAGCTGAAACCCTAAGGAAAAACCGGTATTTTTATCTGAGACATCCAGATTATTTACATATTCACCAAAAAACTTTAAAGATTCAACATTAAATCCAAAAGCCTTAAAAGGCTGCATAATCTTAAACTCTAATGCCGGATTGAGCATTGCGTAATTATAGGCATAGTTCCCGGTAGTAGCAGAACTACTGTTATATTTAGTGTTATAACCTTTATCATAACTCGAAGGGGTCTGGTCTTTAACATCAAATGAAGAATAGGAAACAGCTCCTTTTAATGAAAAGGTATCATTAAATTTGTAACTTGCTCCCGGTTGGATAAGAAACGCCGAGGCCCCGGAAGTTGATGTAGAATCAGTTTGGACAACCAGAAATCCGCCATTCATAAATACTGAGGCCTGCGGGTTTAAAGCCTTATTTAATCCAAAAGCAACACCTTCGGGATTTATATCCGTGTCCCAGACCAAGTCAGTTGGCTCCCAAAATATATCACCAGGAAGCATCTTGCCACCAACAAGTTTTAACCAGGGTAATGGCATATATTTACCATAAGCATAATCCAACACAAGCTGCTTTTTAGAATTGTAATCGCCAAAGGAGATATTTGTAGAACGCGGATCTCCGCTTCCGGTAGCTATACCAATCCCTGCTATGACCTTATCGTTTATCTTGCTTTCTATGCCAAGCCGCATACGCACACGGCCGATATTTACATCTTTTTGGATATCATTAGTATTTTTCTCATGCTGGTTTTGATACCTTAACCGCAGATCGCCTTTAAACTTGATATTCTGCACCCAGGCGGGCAGGGAAGAAAACTTACCCTGGGCAATTTCTTTCTTTACCTGCTCCTGGGTTTCGGTTTTAACCTGTTGCGCTTCTGAGCCAGTTAAAACACCCTTTTCCACTAATTTTTGTAATAATAGGTCAATTTCTCCCGCGCAAGAAGCTTGGACACCTAAGCTCATCAAGCAAAAACTCACCATCAGGACTGCAATAAACAACCTCTTCATCTCTCCTCCTCCTTTTTGTTAATTATCCATGCACAACTTGCGTATCTGGCGTAAATTCAACTCTATTTCTTTTAATGAATCACTGGCGCATTCTCCATCAACCAATCTCTCTTCCTCTATATTATTTAAGATGTTGCTCAACCTGCCTAACTGGCTCCTGAGATTACTGGCTAAGAAATCCTTGCGAATAGCAGACATGGCATTCATTTTCTCAACCCTCCTTTCTGTATACCGCTATTAATATTACATTCTTCATATTGATTCTAAATTAAGCAGAGGTAAAATCTGCGTAAAGCCTGTCTAGCCATTTTCTACCACATACTCTTTATCCAAAGATGCGCAAATTTCTTTTACCGCGCTCAATAGGTTTGCCAGGTTAAAAGGCTTAGTTAAATAACAATCCGCTCCAAGTAAATGGGCATATAGTTTATCCTGCTCACGGCATTTAGCACTGATTACCACAATAAACGATCTATAATATCTGGGGTCATCTTTTATCTGCCGGCAAATATCAAAACCATTTATACCGGGAAGCATAATATCCAAAATAATAAGGTTAAAAACATCCTCTTTAATCCTTTGCATGGCACTTACGCCATCAAAGACTTGCTCGACCGTAAAACCTTCTTTACCTAAATTATAGGCTAGAAGGTTATTTATATCCTCGTCATCTTCTACAATAATAATTTTCTTATCATTAGTCATTGGACCATCCCCGGGGTAATGTTAATTATAGTTGGAGTATAAAACAAGATGGTTAAATCTGCCGCAAGGATAGGTAAAATTTGAGTAAAATAAAAACGCCCCTTTTAAGGGCGTTTCAGTTAATTAACAGCTTACTAATTAGTAATTTACCTGGGAATGGTGAAGAAAAATTTGGAACCGAGGCCTTCAGTACTTTCAACGCCAACGGAGCCAGAGTGAAGTTCTACGATATGCTTAACAATAGAAAGCCCGAGGCCTGTTCCTCCAAGCTCGCGCGAACGCGCCTTATCTACACGATAAAAACGTTCAAAAATACGCGGGATATCTTTTATGGGTATACCGGAACCGGAATCCTCCACAATAATCTTTATTTTGTCTGCAAGCTGTTCGGAATAAATCCGCACAAAACCTTTCTCTTTATTATACTTGATGGCATTGTTGACAAGATTGACCAAAACCTGTTCAATCTTACTTTTATCGGCAAATATCTCTAAGCCCTGCGGCAGTTCAAAACTAAGCTCTACCCCTTTTTTCTTTGCCTGTGACTTAAACCCTAATACAACTTCACTGACCAACCCGGATAATCCGAATTTATTCTTTGAGAATACAATCTCTTTTGATTCCATATGCGAAAGATCGAGCAGATCATTAATCAGGGTATCCAATCTATTTACATGTTTATTGATTATTTCCAGGAAATTAAGGCTATTTTCTTTATCCTCCAACGCACCTTCAATCAACGTCTCCACAAAACCTTTTATAGAAGTAAGCGGGGTTTTTAATTCATGGGAAACATTAGCCACAAAATCCCGGCGAATTGTTTCAAGCCGGCGTATCTCAGTAATATCATGAATTACCGTAACAGAGCCGATTACTTTATCCTGTTCAAAAACTGGAGAAACATTTACCTGCGCTACTTTTTGCGCAGAAATAAGCAGCACTACCTCTTTTGAAATGAACTTAGCCGAACCCATCGCGTTATTTATGAGCTCAGATATTTCGCTATTGCGTATGACTTCTAAGAAAAACTTTCCCCGCATCTGGGTTCTTTTAATATCAAATAATTCTTCAATAGCATGATTTATAGAAATTATCCTGGAACTGCTATCTGTAACAATAATCCCCTCAATCATACTGTTAAAGATAGCCTCCAGATGCTGATTCTTGGTTGAAATCTCACGGATCTTCTCTTCAATGTCCTGCGCCATTTTATTTAATGTAGCAGCGAGCTTGCCTATTTCATCGTCAGAACTCTGGAATATCCTGTGAGAAAAATCTCCTTGCGCAAATTTGGAAGAGGTATAAATTATACGATTAATCGGCCCGATTAATGCCTTAGCTAAGATTGAAGATAGGACAAAAGCAAGTCCCAACGTAAAAAACAATCCTACGATGATCGTCTTTCTTACGACAAATAAAACCTTCTGCACACTGGTCAAGGGCAGGGCCAGCCTTAATACTCCAATATTAATATCGTTATTTTTAATGGGAATGGCTAAATAAAGCATATCTATTTTTAGGGTAGAAGAATAACGGATCTCCTGCCCAATCTGCCCCTTAAAAGCCTTAATTACTTCAGGCCGGTAAAGATGATTTTCTAAATTAGCTGTCTCCTGAAAAGAAACCCCCGAATCAGCTAATACTTTACCTTCAGGATTAATTATAGTAATACGCGATTTGATCCTCAGGCCTAAATCCTTGCTTAGCTTATCCAGATATGTCGAATTATTTAAAACCGAAGGAACAGCAGAAATATTACTTTCTATAAGGCGGGCTTCATTGATTAAAGAAGTTTTAATTTCCTGAAGTGATTTTTCTTCCAGGTTCTTGTCAAGAAAAAAGGCAATAAAACCCAAAGATATGAAAATAAGAAAAAGATAGGATAAAATAAGTTTGAGCTTGAAACTAATCCTCATATTTATTTTGATTTAATCGCCAGAACCTTAATAAAATCAGCGCAATCTTCTATCTTATCAGTTACGCCTTCCAGATATTCCGCCAGCTGATAAGTCAGCAACAGACTAACCGGCTCAAGCTTTGCGTGAATAATAGCTTCGATCATCGCTTTTTTCTGGTCATCGGCTTCATGCTCTAAATGGTCGATCTCAGCGCTAAGCAACATGGCATTTTTTAACTCATTCTTGGTTAATGCAACTATAGCCTCCTGCAATTTAGAAATAGAGTTTACGATCAAATCCGTGCCTAAGGAAATATTCTTTAGTACGCCTTCGGGGATCTCGCCTTCAATAAAACCCAGAAGCCTGGCTGCGCCATTAGTCCAATCAGCTATTTTATCCAAAGTTTTTACAAAATGCATCATATCCTCCCTGTCAGGAGGCAGAAGCATGCCCTCGGAAAGCTGATCGATCATTTTAGAACGTAAGACATCCGCCTGGTGCTCACTCTGCCTGACACTCTCAATTGCTTGTGTCTTGGCCTCAAGGTCTCCTTTAATAAAATATTTTACTGCCTCGGCAAAAAAAGCAACCGTCTTATAAGTTTCTTCTACATGCCTCTTGGCATCCTGAAGTATTGATTGTTCCTCTGCCATGCCTAACCAACCTAAGATATTCCTCGTTTCTTTCATTTTTACCTCCTTACCCACAAGGGCATACTCGCGTAACCTGCGCTACCTAGCGCACACCGGCGCAATACCTATTAACGCCGGGTGATTATTAACGCGGAATCTTGTTAAATTTTTATAAACATTCTAATTACTTGCAGCACCATATAACTAATCAATCCAGAAATAAAAGGAGTGGCCATCCAGCAAATGATCATATCCTTCATTATGCGAAAGTTTAACACCCTGATCCCCCTGACCAAACCCACCCCGCAAATCGCACCGACTATAGAATGGCTGGTAGAAACAGGTATACCGAAAACCGTATATAGATGCACATTAACTGCGCTGGCTAATTGCGCGGAAAGCGCCATAATCGGAAGCAAGCGGGTAATCTCTGACCCCACAGTCTCAATAACCTTATACCCCCAGGTCATTATACCTAAGACTATAGCTAAACCGCCAAAGGTTACGCTCATATTCTGCGTAAGCACTCCAACTCCGGAAATAACTCCCACGGAATTAGCTACATCATTTGCCCCCCAGGTATATGCTACATAACATCCGCTGGCGATAACCAGAAAAAAAACAATTGGTTTTATGAATTTACGCGGAAAAAAACGATAAAATAAATTTTGCAGAATCCTAAAGAATATATAACCTAAAATTGCCGCGCCTACAGGAGTAAAGATCCAGCAAGCAAATATATCCAGCAACATCTTCCATCTAACCGGGGCCCCGACTGCAAGACCCGCTCCCGCAACCGCTCCGACAATGGAATGGCTTGTAGAGATAGGAATCTTCCAATAAGTAGCAATAATTACCCAAACACAAGCTGCAAACGTAGCCACTAAAGCCACGTACATAGAAACTTGTTTCTCCAGCTGGTCCAGTGGGACAATCCCCTTACCAACGGTTTTAGTTACATATGCGCCCTGTAGATACGCTCCTAAAAAACCAAAGATTACAATCAGAATGATTGCCTGACGCAAGGTTAGAACCTTTGAACCAACGGCAGTACCCAAAGAATTAGCGGCATCATTAGCACCAATTGACCAACCCACTGCTAAACCCATAAGCAAAACTAGAATAACAAGCAATGCCACCTCTTAATTACTCCTCTCCTGTTTCAAGCCTATAGCCGTAATTCTTAACCGTTACAATCATCTTAGCCAATGATCTAAGTTTCTTACGCAACGTCCTCACATGTACATCTACCGTGCGAGTCTGGATCTCCATGGCATGATCATAGCCCCAAATAGAATCCAAAAGATAATCCCGGGATAAAACCCTTCCCTTAGCTTTAAGCAAAGTTTTCAACAGTTCAAATTCTTTAGCTGTAAGCTCAACCGGTTTATCCTTAACGCTTACAGATATTCTGGCAAAATCTATTCTCAGGCCGCCCGATTGAAATATTTCGGGAGTTTTCTCTTTTTCAGCTGCCCTACGTAACACCGCTTTTATGCGGGCAATCAGTTCACGCGGGCTGAATGGTTTAGTAATATAATCATCAGCTCCTAATTCTAAACCCACCACCTTATCTGACTCCTGACTTTTAGCAGTAAGCATAATTATGGGGATAGGGGCGGTTTTAGTGTCTTTTCTTAAAGTTCTGCATACCTCCAGGCCATCTATCCCCGGAAGCATTAAATCCAATAAAATAAGGTCGGGGTATTCACGCAAAGCTAAATCAAGGGCATCCTCTCCGTCTCGGGCAGCAATAACCTTAAAACCTTCTTTCTTAAGGTTATACTCCAGCATTTTAATAATATCTTTCTCGTCTTCAACAATCAGGATCTTCTCTTTCATCCTGTACCTTCTCTCCTGCCCTTGCACACATTTACGCAAATACCGCAAACATAAGAATCAACCTGGCGCTGCTTTTGAAACTCCCTTAGTTTTTCAAAACATTTGGCATGCTCAAACTGCAGCGGATCATCTTTTATGGCCTGCGCAGGACATATTTTAACACAAAGCCGGCACAAACCGCAATCTTCTTTTACCGGCTCATCCGGCTCAAGCGGCATATCAGTCAATATGGTTACCAGGCGAAACTGACTACCTAATTTTCTATTTACCAAAAGATTATTCCTGCCGATCCAACCTAACCCCGCTAAAACCCCTAATTTTCTATGTGATGCATGCGCGCTCATCTTCTCCCAGTCGATAATCTGAGAGGTCGGGATACCCAGGCTAAGATACCCCTTTTTTTGTATATAATTCCCCACTCTCAAAGCTACTTGATCCAAAAACATATTCACCATCCGGTAATGATGAAAATACATTCTTGTAGGAACCTGCTCTATCTCAGCCAAAGCAGCCTGCGAAATACGCAAACCTAAGCATACCGCACGGTCCATCCTTGCCAAAACCCTAGGCGCAATTAAAAACTCATGCTTTATATTTTTTATATCAGCAATACCGAAGAGGTCAATTTCCAGTGATAAACAAAATTTCCTAAGTTCAAGTTTACTATTATTGGGCATTGACCTTCCTTATATAAACCATGAGCAAGGAAATCGCAGCAGGAGTAACTCCGGAAATCCGTGATGCCTGCCCCAGGTTGAGCGGCTTAAATTTAACTAACTTTTCTCTTATTTCCCGGGATATCCCGGATAAACTACTATAATCAAAATCAAACGGCAACCTGATTTTCTCAAGGTGTTTAAAACGCTCAACATCTTTAAGCTGCCTCTGAATGAAACCGGAATATTTTACCTCTATTTCAATCTGTTGCCAAGCAGATTCAGGTATGCCGGTTTTTAACTTATGCATTGTTTTCAAATCTTTAATACGTATTTGCGGCCGTTTTAACAATTCCTCCAGGCTTACTATCCGCTTAATTGCAGAAGAACCAAGTTGCGTTAATTTAATATTAATCTTATTGTCCGGCCTGATACGCGTTTTTCTTAAGAAAGCTAGCCCCTCCTTTATGCCCTTTTGTTTATTTTTAACTTTGCGGTAAATTGCCGCACTCAACAGGCCTAAATCAAAACCAATTTTGCTTAAACGTAAATCCGCATTATCTTCACGCAAAATAAGCCGGTATTCCACACGGGAAGTAAACATGCGATACGGCTCCAGGGTTCCTTTGGTAGTTAAGTCGTCAATCAGAACTCCGATATAACTACTGGCACGGTCCAGAATAAACGGCTCTTTATTCTGGATACGCAAGAAGGCATTAATTCCCGCAACTAATCCCTGCGCCGCAGCTTCCTCATAACCCGTAGTGCCGTTAATTTGCCCTGCCAGGTAAAGATTCTTAATTAGTTTTGTTTCAAGGTTCGGATAAAGCTGTGTTGGTTCAACTACAATATGCTCAATACCATAACCAAAACGGGCCACCTTGACATTTTCTAATCCCGCGATAGAACCTAAAATTTTAATCTGTACATCTTCGGGCAAACTGGTAGAGATGCCATTAGGATAGACCTCGCAAACCCCCAAACCTTCAGGCTCCAAGAATACCTGATGCCTTTCTTTACCGCTGAATTTGACGATTTTATCTTCTATTGACGGACAATACCTTACTCCGGTGGACTTGATTTTACCGGAATAAAGCGGAGAACGATCCAGGTTGGCACGGATAATTTCATGTGTCTTCTTATTGGTATAAGTTATGTAACAGGGAATTTGTTTCTGTTTGAGTTTTAGCGTAGAAAATGAGAACGGTTTGGGAATAGCATCGCCATCCTGCCTGACAAGATTAGAAAAATCTATAGTGTGTTTATCCAGGCGCGGGCAGGTCCCGGTTTTAAAACGCAGCAGGTTAAAACCTAATCTCTTTAAGTTATCCGCAAGGCCAATGCTTGCACGTTCATTAATCCTGCCGCCGCTAAAATGCCTTAACCCTATATGGATCAAGCCATCCAGGAATGTCCCAGGGCAAATAACCACGCATTTAGCGCGAATCTCTTCTTTATCTGTTACTACTCCTGAAATCTTTCCATTACCAACGATTAATTTCTTTGCCTCTGCCTCTTTTATTACTAGATTTTTCTGGTTGATAAGCAATTTCTGCATATAGCGGCCGTATTTATGCATATCAATCTGGGCCCGGGATGACTGCACAGCCGCGCCTTTAGAAGAATTAAGGATGCGAAATTGTATCGCGCAGGCATCCGCTGCCTTAGCCATAACTCCGCCTAAAGCATCGATCTCTTTTACCAATTGCCCTTTACCTACGCCGCCGATAGCCGGGTTACAGCTCATTTTACCAATAGAATTAATATCAAGGGTAAGCATAAGGGTTTTCGCACCCAGGCGGGCACAAGCAAGAGACGCTTCGATGCCGGCATGGCCGGCACCGACAACAATCACATCAAAATTGTTCATGGAGATATTTTAAGGGAAACTAAACTAACACTTAGAGTAACCACAGGCATGGCATTTAACACAGCCTTCCTCGTGGCGCAGGGCGCCTCCGCAATCAGGACAAACACCGACAATATTTACCTGCTCATTTAAATCCGAAGACTGTAGTTGATCATCATGCGAATGTTTCATCGGAATAGTCATAGATTCTGCCTCAAGCCTTGCAGGCGCCTGCGCATTAACCAAGCGGCGCTCCACAACACGGGCAATAGCATCGGCGCAAGAGAATATCCTCTGCCCCTTTTCCCAGGAAGGAGACGGGCAGCGTATATTACGCAGCTGTTCAATAATAGATTTTACTTCAATGCCGGCGCGAAAGGCTAAAGAAACAAGGCGACCGGTAGCCTCAAGCTGGCTGGCAGCACAGCCGCCGGCTTTACCCATCTGGGTAAATAGCTCAAAGGGCTTACCGTCTTCGTCGACGTTTATGGTTACATAGAGGTTACCGCAGCCCGTAGATACTTTAGTTGTCGTACCGATGATTACTTCCGGACGGGGGCGCGGGGCGATCTCTTTTTTTGTTTCCAGCGCAGCTTTTATTTCTTGCTTTTCTTTGGGTTTTCCGACATTTAACACTTGTTCTTCGCGGCTCTTATCGCGGTAGATAGTTATGCCTTTGCAGTTTAAATCAAATGCCAGGACATAAGACTTACGCACCTCTTCAATAGTTGCTTCGTGCGAAAAATTAATGGTTTTAGAGGTTGCATTGTGCACATATTTTTGAAAGGCTGCCTGCATACGCACATGCCACTCCGGAGAGATATCATGCGAGGTCACAAATACCCGGCGCACATCTTCAGGGATCTCTTTTATATCTTTAATTGAAGCACTCTCAGCAATCTTCTCCATGAGTTTAAGGCTATAAAATCCTTTTTCGCGCGCCACCTGTTCAAATAACGGCTCAACCTCAACCAGCTTATCATTATCCATAACTTTACGGTAATATGATATCGCGAACAACGGCTCAATACCCGATGAGCAAGGGCCGGCAATAATGCTTATTGTACCCGTAGGGGCAATAGTTGTCAGTGTGGCATTACGCATCCTGGTTGAACCGTCTTTTTTATCATAAATGCTGCCTTTAAAAGCCGGGAATACGCCTTTTGTTTTACCTAGTTCCAGAGACTTTTTATTCGCCTCATCCAGGATAAATCCCATTACCTTTTCCGCCAAAGCCACAGCCTCTTCGCTATTGTAAGGTATATTCAGGCGGATCAATAAACTTGCCCAACCCATAACACCTAACCCTATTTTACGGGTAGCCTTGGTAGCCTTTTCAATTTCCGGCAGCGGGAATCTATTTACATCAATTAAATTATCCAGAAAATGCACTGCCAGTGCAGTTACCTCCTTAAGCCTTTCCCAATCAATTTCACAGCGTAAACCAACCTTCCTGCACATCTGGTCTAAGTTTATCGAACCTAAATCACAACTTTCATAAGGCAATAGTGGCTGTTCGCCGCAGGGATTGGTGCTTTCAACTTTTCCTAATTTAGGGGTAGGGTTATATTGATTGATACGGTCAATAAAAATTATCCCCGGCTCACCGTTCTTGTGTGCCTGCTTGACAATGAGATCAAACACATCCTTGGCATTAATCTTCTGAACCGGCTTATGCGTATGCGGATCAATCAAATCATAATCCTCGCCACGGGAAAGCCTAAGCATAAATTCATCGGTTATGGCAACGGAAATATTAAAATTAGTAATGTGGTTATTATTTTCTTTACAGGTAATAAATTCCATAATATCCGGATGATCCACGCGCAATATGCCCATATTCGCACCGCGGCGCGTCCCCCCCTGTTTGACTGCCTCAGTCGCCGCGTCATAAACACGCATAAATGAAATAGGCCCGCTGGCGACTCCCCCGGTAGTCTTGACCACGGCGTTTTTCGGCCGCAGACGGGAAAAATTAAAACCTGTCCCGCCTCCGGACTTATGAATAAGGCTGGTGATCTTTAAGGTTTCAAAAATAGATTCCATTGAGTCTTCGATAGGAAGAGTAAAGCAAGCGGAAAGCTGGCCCAAATCCTTTCCTGCATTCATAAGACACGGAGAATTCGGCAAGAACTCTAAATTAGACATAATCTTAAAAAATGAGTCCTGAAGTTTCTTTACATCCTGCTCAGTCCTGCCGTATTGTTTATCCGCAATAGCGATAGCGCTGGCAACGCGAATAAACATCTGCTCTGGAGTTTCAATAAGCCTGCCCTCTTCGTCCTTACGAAGATACCTGCGTTCGAGAACTTTGATGGCATTGGGGGATAACTTTAAATCCATATTTCACCTCGATTAAATAAGGAAGGTTAATTTCAAATCACCTCAGCAATATAACAAAAGGAGCTTACATTGTCAACAAAAAAATTACAAGATATGGTGTAGATATACATTGTAATATACAATAGATTGTATTAAGAGCTTATCCGCCGGAAAATGGCTTGCAGGATTCCCGGATGACTAATTCCGCAGGAAGCAGAATCTTTTTTGGCGAATTTTTCTTTAAAGCAATCAGGCGATTTAACTCTTTAACACTCTCTTCGGCCATACGGATTAACGGCTGGCGCACCGTGGTAAGGGCAACCGGGCCATAAAGGCCCGAAGGATTATCATCAAAACCGACAATCGATAAATCTCCCGGAATATTCTTACCCAGTTCGCGGGCAACAGCCATTACCTCAAGGGCCATAGAATCAGAGGCAACAAAAACAGCAGTTGCCGGGTCAAGGGCCTTAATCAGGCTCTCGGCCGCGCTTCGAGCCTGCCCCCGGGAATAATCGGTATAAAAAATGTAATCCTCTCTCAACTTAATACTATTCTTCTCCAATGCCCGCTTATACCCTTCCAGGCGCTTTGCCGCTGCCTGAGTCATTACGTCGCCAGTAATATGCGCTATTTTCTTATGCCCTAATTCAATCAAATAATTAACCGCGTTCTCCGCGCCTCCGCAATTATCTACGGCAATACAGGAAACATCCATATCTTCCACGTAATAATTGATAACTACGGTGGGGATCCCTTTTTCTAGGCTATCTTCCAATTGGACGCGGTTGCCTATGATGTCAGAAAAGATCATGCCACCTACCCCGCGTAAAGACAGTGCAGAACGGGCATCAGTAAGATGCAAAAGCAAATCCAGCTTCAATGCCTCGCACATCGTGCCTACGCCACGAATAATCTCCAAGGCATAGAACGAATAGAAAACACCTTCGTAGCGGGGGATAACTAAGGCTACTACATTGCTTTTTCCGGTTGCAAGGCGCTGCGCAAAGATAGACGGTTGGAATTTTAAATCCTTAATCACATTCATCACCCTGATACGATTCTTTGCTTTTACGGTTCCTATTTTATTAATTACCCGCGAAACAGTGGTAATGGATACACCGCTTTCCCGGGCAACATCCATAATAGAAATATTCTTAGGAGAAGGTTTCTTAGTGCGTGTCATTATATTACAAGGAAGTTACTTAATGATGTCTCCGATTTTAAACGTAGTGCTTTTTTTCTTTATGTCACAAGCAGATATATTGCCCCTGGCCTGGATTACTTCGATTAAACCTATAGATTTTCCTTCGCGGTAAACATCAAAAGTATCCCCGGTCTTAACGCCAGAGGAAACACCCAAGTCTATAACTACAAAGTTGCTATCCGGGTTTACCGCAAGTATTTTACCGGAAGAGGTACCTGATCCCGCTTCTTCCTTCCCCTCAGAAGAAGACAAGGAACGCACGACTATTGCCGGAAGCTCCACAGACTCTCTGGGCTTATCTTTTGAAACAGGCAAAGTCTTACCGCTTCTTATCAGGTCCAAGTCGTCTTTAAGAGAATCAATTTGAGAAACCCTGTCTGCAAGCATTGTCTCCATCTCGTTCAGGCGCTTTTCAACCGTAGTCTTACCTTCCTGAAGCTCTTGAATTTTCCTCTCTAAAGCTGCCTTGCGGCTATTCAGGCTCTTCAATTGTCTGCCAAGGGTTAAATTTTCATTCTTGATTATCTTAAGATTATCCTGAATCTTGGCCTTATCATTTCTTTCCCGGACCACATCTTGAGCCAAACTGTCTAAAAGCCTTTGGTTATAATCAATCTGCCTTAAAAGGTCCTTCTTTTCATTATTCAGGCTGTTTATATCTATCCCCAAAGCGCTCTTCTCCCTCTGCAGTGATTCATTGCTAATCTGCAGCTTCCTTAATTCTATACGTATACTGGATAATTGCATCTCTAAATCTGTTTTTGCCTTAAGCACTCCTGCCCAATAGGCATCAGATGTATTAACCGGAGCAGCCTCAACTTGTTTAGTAATAAATACTTCTCTGGGCTTAGCCTGGCTCTGTTGTTCTAGCTTATTTACCAATTCATCTCTGGCGCGGCTGGCCTGTTCAAATTTCTTCTGCAAATCAACAAGCTCCTGCGCCGCTTTATCCCTGTCACCTTTGAGAGAAACCAGCTTTCTTTGATTCTCTTTTAAATCACCCTCGAGTTGATTTATTTTACCGTTAAGGGCGGCATTTTCGCTTTTTAAATCATTACGTTCCCGGATAAGCATTTGCTGTGAACTGGTTGCCTGAATAAAAAGGAAAAGGCAAACCAAGGAAAAACCAGCCAAGCCGATAATAATAAATTTTGTTTTATGCTCCATAATCCCCCCTGTTATGGCTTTGCTAAACGGAAGGCAACTATAGCCCTTCCGGATTATAATTGGGCAAAGACTCTCTCTAAAACCAAGCTTGCCGCACCCATGGCCACGGCATTCTCTCTTAATTGAGAATAAACAATCTTTAATTCGCTGGTCGCTTCCCGGAAAGCCCAATCCATAACTGTAGACCTGACTTTATTTAAGAAGGCCTCTCCTGATTCTTCAAGGCCTCCGCCGATAACCACTACCTGCGGGTTTAAGAGATTCACCAAATAAGCAATTTTAATGCCTAATCTTTTAGCTGCTCTATCTAAAGCCGCCAAAGCTATCTCATTATTTGCCCGCGCAGCGGTAAAAATACTTTTTAAATCTACCTCCTCTGCCCTGGTTGAAGTAATACGGAAAAAATCCTCTGCCTGTTTCCTGGCGTTAAGCAGGGATGTTTTTACATCATTAACAATTCCCAAATCCATATCCCAGCGTTTAACCAGGCATGGCGCGTTATCCGAACAGCTAAGTATATCCTGCTCTTTGTAATTATATACGGATACCTCACCGGCGTAACCCTGTGAGCCGCGGTAAAGCTCTCCATTAATCATCATCCCGCAGCCAACTCCGGAAAACATATAGAGGACGTTCTTGTATCCTTCCTCTAAATCCAACCAGTGCTCTCCAAAACAAGCGCTAGTGGCGTCATTTTCTATAAGAGTCGGCAGGTTAAATTCTTTTTCCATTAAGCCTTTTAAGGGCAGGTCTACCGAGGCATAGGTATAATAATGGTCCATTTTCTGCGGCCAATGGATGGAGCTGTCTTTTTTATTGATTAAACCGGCAACGCCTATGCCGATGCCTTTTATATTTTCAGCATAGCCTTTGGAACGCCTTAGAATCTCGCGTACGATTTCTAATAGACATTCGGAAACTTCCTTTACTGACGTCTGCGGCCGGGCGATTTGAGTCTTAGTGATGATATTGCCTTTTAGATCCACCAGCAGACCGACCATGTTCATCAGATTCAGCCCTACGCCGACAGCAAAGCCGGCGCGAGGATTTAAATCTAACAGTACCGGCCTGCGGCCGCCTTCAGATACATCCAGATCCTTTTCATAGACCAGGTTATATTTTATAAAATCATCAACATAATTAGAGATGGTCACCACGTTTATACCCATCCCCTGCGAAATATCCGAACGGCTTATCGGTCCCCGCTTCCTGAGTATGTCAAATATTTCAATATTGCGTTTTTCTTTTTCGCTGAAAATTTCCTTCTGTAAATCCAATGTGTGCATAAAATAGAATTGCCTTTCCCCGTGGCAAATTAGAGAAAATATTTATCTTATTTATACTACTAAAAAAAGTATAAGTCAAGTATTTTCAAGAGAATCAGTTAAATTTGGGTAATCCTCACAGTAGCAAGGAAAGTAAAAATAGCGCTTTCCTGTGCTATAAGAAATAATAAGAGCTTGCCTGGCAAGATAGTAAACTAATATACATCCGCCATCGCAAATGAAAGGTCGGTTATTCCTGCAGGTGAAACTATAACCACATTTATCTCTTTTGTGCCAGTACCTGAATAAGAACTCTCAAAACTCGCATCAGTTGCCTGGGGATTAGCGCCTCCTAAGTTACCTGACCAGAGATACTGAACCTGAACCTGATTACAACCACTCTCCGGCATATTAGCAAAAGTGGAAACTATAACTTTTTGTTCTTTTTTCAATATAAAGCTGGAGAGTTTTAATTCAGAGCTGCCTAATTCAACCGGCGCATTTTCTTTTTTTAGGGTTGCGTCCAGGAAAGTCTTTAAATTATAGCTAAGCTGTTTATTCTCTTCAATTTCTTCAAGCCTGTCATTAGCTTGTGCAACGACTTGCGCATATTTATCTCCAGAACTCTTCAACAACACATCATAATACCCCTTGGCCTTGGCTAAATCACCTTCCCATTGAGCCAATAAACCCAACTGATAAAAACTGGAGATTACCTGGGGGCTGAATGCAGTCTTGGCAATAAGCTTGTCAAAATATTCCCTGGCTTTCTGAACATCCGCCAATACATACGCGTTGATCATGGCAATCTTATAAACAGCCTCATCAAAATGCCTGGTATCCGGATAAAGCTGGACCAGTTTAGAATAAAGCTCGCCAGCTTTTTTATAATCCCTGGATTTCTCTAAGTTAAAGGCCCGTAGGTAGATTGATTCCTCGTTAAAACTATTTTCCTGGCCCAACTCATCTATTTTGGTATAAATTTTCTCCGCATAGGGCATATCATATAAACCTGGCGCCTTATAAACAAATAGGCTGGCGATCTCAAATAATTCCGGGGTTAATTTTTCGGGAGCCAAATCCCTGTAAAT
>Ga0265297_10006786_pt1 | contig 16320 bp, 12 predicted proteins | sample Munlanlwell13791_FD_192502 | JGI IMG/M metagenome (GOLD analysis project Ga0265297, IMG submission 192502) | Leachate microbial communities from a municipal landfill in Southern Ontario, Canada - Leachate well 137-91 | ecosystem: Engineered > Solid waste > Landfill > Unclassified | place... | reverse complement strand
GGCTTAATTGCGCGACAAAGCGGCTTTCTTTTTCCCAGCCGATCTCGTTTAAGGCCAGCGCTGGATTGCCGGACGCTTCTCGGGCCATGACGAGCCGTCCCATATTCTCATCCGCCGGATCGCTTTGGGCGGCGATGTTCTTTTCGGCTATTGATTTGAAGTCCCCGATGTTCTTGGGGGAAAGAGCATAAACCTGGCAAAGATCCTGCAGGGGAGCGGGGATGCCGTAGGTTTGTGGGTCGCGGTAAGACATCGCCTCAGTCGTCATTTCCCAGTAGACCTGCAGTCGGTTTTGGGCTAGGACGTCGTCCCATTTGCTGACCGAAGTATTGTTGACCAACGGTTTAAACGCTTTAAGCGCGTTGATCAGCGCGCCGCGTTTGGTCCCCAGGGCCGCTTGCAGCGCCTGGAGTTGGGGGCGCAGTCCGGGTTTTTCCGGGGTTCCTTCAAGGGCGGTTTTGAACTTGGTTTCAAAATAAGTCCGGACCTTGGCTTTGTCGGCGTTCGGATACTGGGTGGTGACTTGAGCGACGACCGCGTCAAGATTGGCTAAGCCGGCTTCCGCCTGTTTGACCTTTCCTTCAAGGTCGTGAGTTTGTTTTTGTAATTCCTGGTATTCAAAGATCAGGGCGTTAGTCGATGGATCGACGCTTTGGCGGCTGGCGAAATAGGCGACCGCCCGTTCTTCCGCCTGGTTGGCTAGTCTGGCTTTGGTCGGTTCGTCGAGTTTGCTTTCAACGTAATTGACCCATTCCTGGACTTGAGGGGTGTTGTGCGAATAGAGCTTGAATTGCGGGTTGCTGGCGATCAAGGTGAGGATCGCCTGATAGTGTTGAAATCCGGCCGGGTCGAACTTTTCGTAGAGGGCGATCTTTTCCTGGGCTTCCCGCCAGGCGGTGATCCGCTGGTTGGCGCCGACCTGTTTGATCAGTTCCGGGATCTTGGAAATATCCGGGGCGGTTTCGTCCGGGACCTTTTGGCCCGATTGGATCGCGGCCATCCGGGCTTCCTGTTGCGCCTGGATCGCCAGATTAATAAGGAATTGCTCGTTTTTGGAGAGTTGATTGACGAGCTTGGCTTGGCCGGCCGCTAAATTGCGCAGGGAAACAAGCAGGCCGCTAAGTATTTGTTGTGCTGTTTCGTTGGGGGCAACTTTCTTGTCCCCTTTATTCTTTTCGATCCAGGCTATCGCTTTTAATAAGTTGCTGCCTTTCCAGTCGGCGATCTTTTTCGCTTGTTTATCGATCTCCTCCTGGCCGAGGCCGATCTCCTTAAAGTACGCGGTGTAGACGGCGATGACCTTCGCTTTTTGTTCGGCGTTCTTGTCGGTCCAAAGAGGATCGTTGCTCCGGACAAGGAGATTTTCCGGCGTCATGATCTCGGTTGTCCCATTTTGGAGGCTGGTCCTTAACGCGGGTGGGAGGCTGGCGACGATCAATGGCTGGGAGATTTGCCGCAGGAGCGGGACCAGCGAGATGATGATTTGCCTGGCTTCATCGTTGGGAATCTTTTCTTTATTGTTTTTGTTCGCTTCGATCCAGCGGCTGGCTTTAACGATGTTGCCCAGGGTCCAGTTGTTGATCTTAGTTATCTGTTTATCGATGTCCGGTTGGCTTAAGCCGAGGGCTTTAAAGTATTTGGTGTAGCCGTCAATGATCTGTTGTTTAACTTTGGAGTTGTTGGGGGTCCAAACCGGGGTGCTTTCGTTGACCGTGGCGAGCGGTTTGTCGCTGGTGGTATGGTCAACAAAATCCGCGGTTTTATCGTCTGGTTTCTTGCCTGGATTCCAGGATAAGAAAGAAGGTTGTTTGTTAACTTCCATGTCACCCATCTGATCCTCCTTAGGACAGCGACCCTATCCGCTGCGGCGGACACGCCTGTTTTTTAGGAGTATTTCAGAATGGGTTAGCTTTCCTTGTTGTAACAGGCAACAAGAAGAAAGGCCTCTTCCCATATATATTATCGTATTCTAGGGGAAAAATCTTGCGTTTTAAAGGGGGTTTTTAGCCGGTAGCGCCATCAGCGGCCGCCTTAGCTTTGTCAGTCGTTCCTGGTTTGACCGATGTACCCGGTCCGCCAGTCCGTCCCGTGGTTGGGGTGGTGGTGGCTGGCGTGCTGGCCGGTTCCGGCATCTTGTTGATATATTTTTCGATCAACTGTTGCATCGCGTAAGCCGATTCAGTGGTGTGATTTTGCTGGTAAGACTGAACAGCTTGGCGCATTTCTCCTCTAATCCGTTCACGCAGGGCGTTGGCTTTAGGTGACGTGTCGGCTTTGATCGCTTCTGCCGCTTTGGTGTAGTCTTTTAGCACTGCTTCAAGTTCAGCTTTGGTCTTGGGCGTTCCCTTGATCTTGGCCAGATAAATGTTGGCCAAGGCCTTGTCGGTCGCCGGGGAAGTAGCGTCGGCAATTACTTCGTTCATTGGTGTAGAGTCGTGAAATTTCTCGGCGACCATGAAGCGGGCTTCGTTCCGGCTAAGACTGCGGGACTGATCGCCGTCTTTCCAGGTGATCTCTCCGCCGACCGGGATCGCGTTGATGATAGTATAAGCCTTATCCTTATTATTAGCGTCGGCATATTTTAACGATAATTGGAGCCGCATTTTATTGGCTTCCGGTTTGTACTTGTTGCCGTCTTCGCCCATTTTAACGATCAGCTCTTCTAATTGTTTGGTCGTTTTTTCGGCGTCATCAAGCTTGTTGTTGCTCATCTGGCTGGTGAAATCTCGCTGGATCGTTTCCAGTGCCTGGCCGTAGAATTGATCCCTGATGGCTGGGTCAAGGCGCGAAGCAAACGTAACTAGTTTCTCCCATTCCTGTTTGCTGGCATATTTCTTGGCGATCTCGATCAGGGCTTCTTTGTCGTTTGCTTGGAGTTTGTTCTCCCGAACCGCTTGTTCGAAGCGGGTTTTCGCTTCGTCGCCATTCTCAGCCTCGCTGACCCTGGCTCTGGCGATTTGTGCCTTTCTGATCGATTCCTCGTCGCCGCTGCCGGCCGTCCCGCTCGTTCCTTCCGCTTCCGGCGACTTGCCGGTCCTAAGCCAGGTGGAGAGGTCGTCGCCGCTCTTGCCGGCGCGCGGGGTGTAGCGTCCTATATTGGGGAGATTGCCGAAGTCTGCGACTCCCCAGAACTTGAATTCGCCGGTCAGGCTCCCCATCATGGCGTTGAAGAAATACTTGTTAACTTCGTCGGCGTTCTTGACCCGTCCGGCTTTGATCTGCTCAACGAGGTTGTTGATAATGTCGACGTGAACGTCTTTGCCGATCAGGGTTTTTAACCGTTCGATCTCGGCGGTATCGCCCGCTTGGATCTTGGCAAAATCGATTTTTCCGCCTCTGATCAAGCCGCTAAGGTTGTCGATCCGGGAGCTGACCTCGCGGAGGTCGACGTTGACCAGGTATTTGGCGGTTTGGTAAGCGGCGTAGATCTCGGTTTCGCTCCGGCCGGTCCGTTGAGCGAGTTCTTTAACCACTGTATTGTAATGGGCGAGTTCGGTGGCGTCTAGTTTCCGGTCGCCGACCGTGGCGCCGGCGGCGCGGGTCGTGCTGTCGAGCATGCCGTTGTCGACGCCGTCGAAAACAACCATGTTGATGCCGACTTCGCCGGCCTCTTTCTGGTCGATCACGCCGTCCTGGGCGATCTTTTGGGTGGCGGTGATGTCGAGTCTTTTACCGGTCTGGTTGAAAACAAAGAGCCAGATCGCCCGGCCGTTATCGTTCAACCCTTGCGGCGGGGCCGGTTGTTTTGCCGCGACGGGAGCTGGGGCCGTTCTAGCTGGCGTTGTGGTCGTGGGAGTTTGAGCGGCGGAAATAGCGTCAGCCGTTTTGGTCCAGACTTCCTTTTTATCACCTTCAAGCGAAGGGGCTGGTGTTCCCAGGGCGCCTCGGGCTGTTTCATGATTATCTCTGGCTTTGATCAAAGCGGCGAGTGTCGTTGGGTTTTTATTGGCATTGTAAGCGGCCAAGGCGGTTTTTAATTCTGTCCCCGCTTTGTCAAAAGCGGCTAGCTTGTCATTATATGAAGTGGAGAAGCATTCCTTACTATCAATTCCGGCTTCTTTTAAAGCGGCTTCGATCAGGGCGTCCCCGGTTAACCCTTGTGTGCCGAGGCGATCTAGGGCTTCAAGGCTAATCCCTTTACTGATGAGGGCGGCTTTGACTTTGGCTAGGTCATATTTTTCAGAAGTTCCATTGAGAACGGTTTTGAGGTTGGTTAATGCTTTGTCAACATTTTCTGCTTTGTAGGTGACTTTTCCCATTTCCTTGGAAGCGGCGCCGATCTGGGCGGCTGGGCCTTGGCGATCGTCCCGTTTTTCAAAACCAATGGTTTTGTCAGTGCTGAGATAAACCGGGATCCCAGTATTGTCAACGAAATCAACTATTCCTTTGACCGTGTTCCCGTGTCCTTGGGTTCTTCCCCAGGTGTTTAAGTGGGCTCCAGTTGCTTCGCCGTTAACTCCCCAAGCTGCCATTTAATCTCCTCCTAAATAACAAAAAAACGACGCCTGTTTATCGTCGTTAAAAACATCCCCGGTTACAGGCAAACCGAGATGCGAACTTGTCTCTCATTAATATTATCGTTCCGGGCCTCGAAAAACTTGCATGGGAAAATGGGATTTAATCCGAATACCCTAATGGACACGAATGCACTAATTAGCACTAATACCCGAATTGGCACGAATGCCCTAACCACCGTACATAGATATATCGGAATAGTAGCCTAAAAACTTGCGTGAGGGAAGAGGGGGGAAGCGAAGGCAAAAGGCTAGGCTGATCGGCCTTCTTTGTCCGCTTGCTTGAGGAGCTCTTGTTTTGAGAACTCAAGTGATTTTATAATCCGATTGATAAATTCATCGGCGGATCGTTCTTGCTCATCTTTAATCCGTTTGTTTTTTATTGTTCCATTTTCCGCTTTAAATTGTTCCGTCAATTGATAGGTGGGGCCTAATTCTGAATTACCATGAATTGCTAAATTGTCTGATAATATGGCCGAAATAATGATGGTTCGTTCAGGGCTTGCCGTATGGTCAGTTTTAGGGAGTTGCTGTTTGTCCGCCTGGCCTCCTTTATCTGGATCTAACGTAATAGAGTGTATCCGGCCAGTATGAATGGGTAAAAAGTTGATGATTAACGCGTTATTGTCTGCCGGGAAGGATAATCTAGATTCGTTTGGCGCGGTGATTTGCCGGAGAAATTCAACGTTTTGGAGTGCCGCTTGAAAATGAGGCGCTTGTGAAACAACCGGATTTTTCCGCTGGTAGGTTTTAAGCTCCCCAGCTAGCCGTTCAATTTCCCGCCGCCGTTCGGCTTGTTCTTTTTCCGGGAGAGCCTTGAATCGTTCGGGGGTTAATTCCCGGAGCCGTTCCGCTTCCCGCAGGATTTTAGCTTCGTGTCCCAGTCGATTGCGTTCCGCCAGATTTGCCGCTCCCAAACGCTTCCCAAACCCTTCCCCCCGGAACGCTGGTCCCGGTTGCTGTTCGGTTTTGTTAATGATCATTTTTACCGACGTCATAATAATTCCTTCCAAGGTATTATCGTTATTTTTGGCCGGCAATTTCAGGTAATTTAAAATGGGGGGCGGAAAGGGCACAAGTTCGGCTCTTACTATAACGATATATCTATGGAAGAGAGTGAGCTCCTTGGTGAGCCTGTCATCAAGAAAAGCTCCGTAATAATGGGAAAAATGGGGAAGCACAGGCTTCCCTTTGTCGCATAAAAAGAGGAGCAATATGCCGCCAATTCGAAGTGAAGTAAATAGGATCGGACAGCATAAGCCGGCCGCTATCAGGCCTGGGCAGCCAAATCCCAAGGCCAAGCCAGTGGTCAAGATTAGTTTGGAGCAGCCGACGATCGAGGTTGTTCCAACCGATACCGTTCACATCGCTTCCGGCGGCCAATCGAGTGTTTACGGGCTTGGCCCCGAATGTATTCTAAGAGAACTATCGACGCAACCAGGTTCGCCGGAGTATGTTCAAGAGCTGGAAATTGCCCATTCGTTTGCCGGTCGAAAATTCAGCGGCGTGGCCAATGTTCTTGATGTGGGTGACGGTTACGTGGTCATGGAAAGGGCGTCCGGAGCGCCTCTGTCGGAATTAGTGAGGAGCTATCCCAATGAGATCATGCCGCCTCGGCTAGCCGCTCAAATAATTCAAAAAACTGCTTTAGCGCTTGAGGAGATCAGTCGGGCGGGGATGGTCCATCGTGACATCAAACCGGACAATATTATGGTCGAATTGGGCGCCAATGGAGAAGTTAAGTCGGTAAAATTGATCGATATCTTTGCCTCCGCCCACCAAAATACGACCGGAGCCAGCGACGGCGTTTTGCGGGCCGGGACCCCGACCTATGCTTCTCCGGAACAATTACATGACGGGACCGTGACCGAGAAATCCGACATCTATTCGCTTGGTAAGGTTTTCTACCGGCTGCTGACCGGCAAACGGCTTTTCGAAGGGCATCGGGATGGGATGGTTCGGGCGACACTTGACGTCCATATTGCCAATGATCACCCGGCCTTACAAGCTGTTCCCGCCTGGTTACGGGAGCGGCTGACCAGCATGCTTAGCCTTTCCCCGGCTGTTAGGCCCTCTGCCGGTGACCTGGATTTACTATTGGATGGCGATCTGTTGCTCAATACCGCACCTGAAGCGGAGCCGACAGTCCGGACCGCGCAACCTCCAGACCAGCCTGCCGGCCGACCTAAGGCGACGCCGGTTGAAGATGTTACCGTCAATGATGCCGGAAAACCTGACCTCACCGTTAGGGTAAGGCAAGGAAATATAAATCCGAACACTGTTATTGAGCCGGCCAAAATCGATAACGTTGACAATCCATTTTGGGAAGAAAGAGCGGCGGAAGTGGCGGAGCCGACGGTTAGGAAAGTTCCGGTCAGGAACAATAGCGCGCCTAAGGTTGAGAGCAATCCTGGACGAGCGCCAATAACGTACCGGGGCTTAGCGACCGGTTTTGGCGGCTTGGCGATTCCAATGGGAGTCGGGTTTGGGACCTATTACGGACTAGGCGCGTTAGGGGTTGAGCATGAAGGCGTCAAAGCGGTTGCCAGCCTTGGGACCGGTCACCTGGCTGGGGTTGGCTTTACCAGATTGATGACGGGGCGGGTCCCCGGCGTTGGCGCGCAATTTAATGGCTTGGCCTTAGGGCTTGGGGGCGGGATCTTTGCTAATCGAGTCTACAATGACGCGCTTACTCATGCCGGAGTTGACCAGAGTTCCGGCGCCAGATCGGCGCCGGCGCAGTTCGGCGTTGGTTTGGGCGGCGGGATACTTGGTCAAGTGGCCGGTAAGGCGGCCCTACCTTTTGCCGTTGTCGCTATCGCCAATGAAGTGCCGAAGTATGTTCAATCGCCGGAGAATTACCAGGCGAAAGTAAGCGAAGTCGAACAAGCTCGGCAGCGGATGGCTTATCTGGCGACGCACCGGGATGGTCTTGAGAGCGTGGTGGCGACCGTCGCGCTCGGTTTAAGCCTAGTGCCGATCTTTGACGGCTTGGTCACTTTGGCCTCTGACGCTAAAGTTGAACCGGCTCGGGCTAATCCTCCGGCTGCTCCTGATCGGCTTACGCCAGCCGAGCGGGCGGCCCAGGTTTCTCCCGCGCTGCCCAAAACGCCGGTCAATCCTCTGCCGCTCCAAACCAGCTTTATTCCCGGTTTTGGTTTTTCTTCTTTCACTATTCCTTCGCGTTTCTAGCCTCGACAGAAATAATCTGAAATCAATCGTGCTTTTTGTCGACAATCATCTGTAATCCTATTTTTATCAAATTGGAGAAAAATGGTTTTTGTCGGCAGCGTTGCTCCTAAATACATTGATCGCGGCGTCTTAAACAATGGTCTTGGCGCTTTTACCTGGTCGGCGGGACGAAAAGTGCCGGTTCGGGTTGTTTATTATACCGGACCGGGAACCAGCCGCTATCTATCATGGCAAAATATCAGGGAAAAAGAAGTGACGGTCGCCGCCGACTCCAGGCTGGAGCTCGGGCCAAATTCCATCCACCGGATCCTTCACCCCGCCAATAACGCGGAAGGGGCCTTGTTGATCAATGCCGGCCAGTTGACCAAGGAAGCCTGGGGAATTTTACCCTTGGCCGGCGATAGGCTGATGTCCGACCTGGAGAAATATTGCCAATGGTTAGTTTTATTGCCGCGACTTGATCGGCAGGGGCGGGAGGCGTTTGGTTTTTGTCTCTCTATGACCGGGGCAAAGAAAGCCGAAACAAACTCGTTCTTAAGCGGCTTTACCGACGATATCGTGGCCTTGCAGGATAAGTTGTTGTTCCTTAACCCATATTATAAAAGCGATAGCTATCTTGCCGGCGATGGCTTTGGCCTGGTCAGGGAGATGAGCGCCCTAGTCGGGCGGAGCGTTATTCGGGGGGTCGCCGCCGGCTTTCAGACGGCATTAAGCGACGAAGTCGTCAACTATTTCGCGGCCGCGTATACCCGGCTGATCGCTACCGATTTTCTTGATATTATGCGGGTCAATAATTGGCTTGAGTACGAAGATCGGCGGCCGCTCTTGAAGGAACTTGATATTCAAGCGCGAGCGCTGCGCCAAGAGCTTAGCGGCCGTGAAGCTATTTTAGTCGAAAATATCCTAAAAGGTTGACCCCTCTTTCATTTTCTACTGTTTTTATAGTATAATTCCATTATGAAGGACTTTATCTCCATTCATGACCTGACCACCGCTCAAGTACAGGAGATGCTCGATCTGGCGGCCGACCTCAAAGCCAAACAAAAACGCGGCGAAAAGCACGAATACCTTTGGGCCAAATCTATGGCCATGATCTTCGAAAAGCCAAGTACCAGGACCCGGGTCTCTTTTGAGATCGGGATGTGGCAGTTGGGCGGTCTGGCGATCAATTTAGACCAAGAAGCGATCGGCCTGGGGAGCCGGGAATCGATCGGCGACGTCGCCCGGACCCTTTCCCGTTTTGCCGACGCGATCCTGATCCGGACTTTCTCCCACCAAAAAGTAATTGAACTGGCTAAATACGCCAGCGTGCCGGTGATCAACGCCCTTTCTGACCTCCTTCATCCTTGCCAGGCCTTATCCGATGTTTTTACCATCAGGGAGAAAAAAGGGAAAAACCTCCGCTCTTTAAAGATGGCCTATATCGGCGACGGCAACAACGTCTGCCATTCGCTGATGTACGCCGCCGCTAAGGTTGGGATCAACTTGACGATCGCCACGCCGAAGGGGTACGAACCCCGGGAAGATATCGCCCGCCTGGCGATGGAAGATGCCAAAAAAGCGGGGATCGAAATTGATATCCTGAACGACCCGGTTATCGCTGCCAAAGATGCCGATGTTATTTATACCGACGTCTGGGCGTCGATGGGGCAGGAGAAAGAGAAGGCCAAACGGGCTAAGACCTTTTCCCCTTACCAGGTTAACGGCAAGCTGGCCGAGTTAGCCAGGCCTAATTATATTTTTATGCATTGTTTGCCGGCCCACCGCGGCGACGAAGTGACTGATGAAATTATGGACGGCCCGAATTCAGTGGTGTTTGATCAGGCGGAAAACCGCCTGCATGTCCAAAAAGCGATCTTAGTTAAATTACTGAGGGGTTAATCATGGCAACAGCGAAAAAAGTGGTCCTGGCTTATTCCGGCGGTCTCGATACTTCGATCATGATCAAGTGGCTGAAGGATAATTACGGCTGTGAGGTCATTGCTTATGCCGCCGATGTCGGCCAGGCCGAGGAACTTGACGGGTTAAAAGAAAAAGCGATCAAGACCGGCGCCGCCAAGATTTACATTGAAGACCTGCGCGAAGTTTTTGTTAAAGATTTCATTTTCCCGATGCTGAAAGCCGGAGCGATCTATGAGAACCAGTATCTGCTGGGGACCTCGATCGCTCGGCCGATCATTGCCAAGCGCCAGATCGAGATCGCCCTCAAGGAAAAGGCCGATGCTGTCGCTCACGGCGCGACCGGCAAGGGGAACGACCAGGTCCGCTTTGAGCTGACCTTTATGGCGCTGGCCCCGCAGATCAAAGTGATCGCCCCCTGGCGGGAATGGGAGCTGAAAGGGCGGGAAGAAGAGATCGAATACGCTAAGAAACATCATATCCCGATCCCGGTTAGCAAGAAAAAACCGTATTCTTCGGACCGGAACCTCTGGCACATCAGTTATGAGGGTGGAATTTTGGAGGATCCCTGGTTTGAGCCGAAAGAAGATATGTTCCTCCTCTCCGTCTCGCCTGAGAAAGCCCCCAATAAGCCGGAATACGTTGAGATCGATTTCGTAAAAGGGGAGCCGACCGCGGTCAACGGACGCAAGCTGGCCCCGGTCCCTTTGATCGAAGAACTGAACAAGATCGGCGGGCGCAACGGCGTCGGCCGGGTTGACATTGTTGAGAACCGTTTGGTCGGCATCAAGTCGCGCGGGGTTTACGAAACTCCGGGCGGGACCATCCTTTACGCCGCCCACCAGGCGCTGGAATCATTGACCCTGGACCGCGACGTTCAGCACTATAAACAGCAGGCCGCCCAGCGCTACGCCGAATTGGTTTATAACGGCCAATGGTTTACGCCGCTTAAAGAAGCGTTGGACGCCTTTGTGAACGCGACCCAGCGGAACGTGACCGGCCGGGTCAGGTTAAAGCTTTATAAAGGGAATTGCCTGGTCGTTGGCCGCAAGTCGGAGCGTTCGCTTTACCGGCCTGACCTGGCGACCTTTGAAAAAGAAGATTTCTACAATCAAAAAGACGCGGAGGGGTTTATTAATCTGTTCGGACTGCCGATCAAGGTGGCCGCGTTGATCAAAAAGTGATAATATCCAAAGAAGAGCAACTAAAGAGGAGCGGTAAATGAAAAAGAAACCATGGTCCGGTCGTTTTCGGGACTCTTTAGCTAAGTCGGCCGAGGAGTTTTCCAGCTCTATCCACTTTGATTCCCGCCTCTACAAACAGGATATCATCCAAAATATCGCTTACGCCGAAGCCTTGCTTAAAGCCAAAGTCCTGACCCTGCCGGAATGCAAAAAGATCATCAAGGCGCTGGAAGAGATCCTCAAAGAGATCGAGCGCGGTTCCTTGAAGTTGAAGCCGGAACTCGAAGACGTGCATATGAACATCGAGAGCGCGCTGATCGACAAGGTCGGCGATATCGGGAAAAAGCTTCATTCCGGACGGAGCCGCAACGACCAGGTCGCGACCGACACCAGATTGTTCGTTAAATACGAAACGACTGAAATCCTCCTGCTCATTAAAAAACTCCAAGCGGTCCTGCTTGACCAGGCCGATAATAACGAAAAAGTGATCATGCCCGGTTACACCCATTTACAGCGGGCGCAGCCGGTCCTTTTTTCTCACCATCTGCTCGCTTATTTCGAGATGCTCCAGCGGGACAAAGAACGCTTTTTAAATTGCCAAAAAGAAGCCGACGTCATGCCGCTTGGTTCCGGGGCGCTGGCCGGCAACAGTTTTGGGATCAACCGCGAGCTGCTGGCCAAGGAATTAGGTTTCGCTAAAATATCAAAAAACAGCATGGACGCGGTTTCCGACCGCGATTTTGCCATTGATTTCGTGCACGCTTCTTCAATGCTGATGATGCACCTTTCCCGGTTGTCGGAAGAGCTGATCATTTGGTCCTCTTTTGAGTTTAACTTCATTGAACTATCCGACCGTTATACCACCGGCTCTTCGATCATGCCGCAAAAAAAGAACCCCGACCTGGCGGAACTCTCCCGGGGGAAGAGCGGGCGGGTCTTTGGGCACCTGATCGGCCTGCTGACCATGATGAAGGGGCTGCCGCTCGCCTATAACCGCGACCTCCAGGAAGACAAGGAAGCGTTGTTCGACACCCTCGATACCGTCAAAGGGGTCCTCTCTATCTACCCGGAAATGCTGGCCACGATGAAGGTTAATGAAGTGATCATGGCGGCGGCGGTTAAAAAAGGGTTCCTGACGGCAACCGACCTGGCCTATTACCTGGTCCGCAAAGGGGTTCCTTTCCGGGAGGCGCATGAAATTGTCGGCAAAATCGTTGCTTACTGCGAAGAGTCTCACATGCAGTTGGAATATATGTCGCTCAAGCAACTGAAGGAATTCTCGGAATATTTTGAATACGACTCGACCCGGGTTTTGTCGGCGGAGAGCAGTATCGCCAGCCGAGACCTTCCGGGCGGGACGGCGCTAAAAAGGGTCAGGGAGGCGATCAAGAGTGCTCGAAAAAACCTTCTTCATGATAAAGCCTGACGGGGTCGCCCGCGGCTTAGTTGACGAGATCTCTAAACGGCTGGACAAAGCGGGGTTGCGGCTCGTCCAAAAACGGCCGGCCTCGGTCACCGAAGCGCAGGCGGCCGACCTCTATTCCCCCCATTTAGGAAAAAAGTTTTACGGCGGACTGGTCAAGTTCATTACTTCCGGTCCGGTGGTCCTTTGTTTGGTCGAAGGAGAAGCGGCGATCGCCCGCACCCGGGGACTGATGGGAGATACCGATCCCCTGGCGGCGGAGCGGGGGACGATCCGGGGCGATCTGCGGGAAGCCGACGTTATCAATGAAGACGGTATAATCAAGAACCTGGTCCATGGCTCGGATAGCCCGGCTTCCGCCCAGCGGGAGCTGGCGATCTTTTTCCCGGGGTTATGAACCGCCCATTATTAATTGCCGGCCTGCTGTTGTTGCTTTTTTCCGCCGCGTTCGGCCAGCCCGAGAACTATTATCCCAAACAATTAGGCGTGGTTTCCGATTACGCCGATGTCTTGACCCCGACCGCCGAAGCGGAAATAGTGCGGCAGGCCGCCTTGCTGAAAAAATTCACCTCGGTTAATTTAAATATCGCGGTCTTTTATTCGATCAACACCTTAGAGGTCCAAAATTTCGCCAAAGAACTTTATCAGCGCTGGGACGTCGGCCAAACAGCGAAAAAACTTGACCATGGCGTCCTGATCATTATTACCTGGGCGGAGCAGGATGCCAGGGTCGTGGCCGGCAAAGGGGTCAGTCACGTTTTAAATCGGCAAGCGAGAGAAGATCTTGAGTATTCGATCCTTGGGGCCTTAGCGGATGGCAGTTTTTCTGACGCTTGCGTTCTGGGGGCGACGGCGGTCACCCAATTGATCATGAGCGGACCCAAAAAAGAGGCTCCCAACTATAAGATCCTCCGCTGGGCGTTGCCGCTTAGCGTTCTCTTCTTGTTCGCGATCCTGGCCCCACTGGCTTTTAAAGGTGATTTCCTAATGAGTTATAGTATTATTATTGGTGGTTTGTTCGGCTACTTGTTTTTTGGCAACGTTGGGTTGGTCGCGATCGCGGCGATCGCTTTTTTGTTGAATTTCTTAAGATTTTAACGAGGAAAAGGAGCGGCGGATGTTGAATAAAATCGGCGGACTATTGTTGTTGGGCTTATTGTTGTTACAGCCGGCCTGGAGCGAAGAGCTTAAATTTCCGGGGCCAACCGGTTTGGTCAATGATTTTGCCGGCGTGCTTGACCAGGGGACGACGGAAAAATTGAAGAGCCTCTGTTCTGCTCTGGAAAAAAAGACCTCGGCCGAGCTGGCGATCGTGACCGTTAAAACCGTCGCCCCGCTTGATTCCAAAACCTACGCGGTCAAACTTTTTGAAAAGTGGGGGATCGGGAAAAAAGGGAAAGACAACGGGCTTTTGCTTTTGGTCGCGGTTGATGACCACCGGGTCGAAATTGAGGTCGGTTATGGGCTGGAAGGGGTCTTAACCGACGCCCGGGCCGGCCGGATTTTAGATGAGTACGTCGTCCCTCGTTTTAAGGAAGGGGACTATAATAGCGGGATCTATAATGGCGCGGCGGCTTTGGCCGAGCGGATCGCGACGGAGAAAAAAGTCGAGTTAGGCGGCGATTATCAAGCCGCGAAACCGGCGTCGAGCGCAGAAGAGGCCGACTTCTTTGCCGATTTCTGGTTGATCCTGGGGATAATTGGTTTGATCCTTTTGTCCGTTGTTTTCTCGGGGAAAATCCCCGGTTTGTGGGGTCTGGCTTTTGGCGCTTTTTTTGGTTTTTCGATGGCTGGTTTGATCGGTGCCGTGGTTGGAGCAATTTTAGGTTTTGTGTTATCATTCTTCGTGGGTCCGTTATCCGGGGGTGGTTTCGGGGGCGGTTTTGGCGGTGGATCTTCCTGGGGCGGCGGGTTCAGTGGAGGCGGTGGTGGTGGATTTGGCGGAGGCAGTAGCGGTGGCGGCGGGTCGGGTCGAAGTTGGTAGATAATGAATCAAGTTAACAGGAGGGTTTTATCATGAACAAGTGGCTTATTGGGATCTTAGTAGTGGTCGTGCTTTTAGGGATGTGGTCGGTTGGCGTTTATAATGGTTTGGTCGGCAAAGACCAGGAAGTTAAGCAAAGCTGGGCCCAGGTTGAGAACCAGCTGCAGCGGCGCTATGATCTGATCCCAAACATTGTTGAAACCGTTAAGGGTTACGCGACTCACGAAAAAGAGCTTTTTGAAAATGTTGCCGCCGCCCGGACCGCCTGGGCGGGAGCCAAGACCAGCACTGAACGGATCAATGCCGCTAACCAGGTAGAAGGGGCATTGGGCCGTTTAATGGTCGTAGTCGAGAATTATCCCCAACTTAGGGCTTCCGAAAATTTCCGACTGTTGCAAGATGAGTTGGCCGGGACGGAAAACCGGATCTCGGTCGCCAGAATGCGCTATAACGACGCGGTCCAAGGTTACAACGTGACCGCCCGTTCGGTCCCGACCGTATTTGTGGTCAGGCTTTTTGGCTTTGACGGTGAAAAGATCTTCTTTGCTTCGGCCAGTGAAGCTAAAGTTGCTCCGAAGGTCAAGTTCTAAACTGATGAAGATCAGGGTTGAATACGAATCCTTGCTCGAGGTCAAGTGCGACCTGCTGGTCGTTAATGAATTTGAAGGGGTCAAGCAACCCGGCGGCGGGACCGGCTCCGTCGATAAAGCGCTGAAAGGGCTGATCGCCAGGCTTTCCCGCGACGGTGAGATCAGCGGGCGTCTGGGCGAAGTGACGATGCTCCATTGTCCGGAAGGTTTGAACGCGACGAAGGTCGCGGTCGTTGGTTTGGGGAAGAAAGAGAAGTTTGACCTGGACGCGGTTAGGACCGCGGCGGCCGCGGCGATCAAAAAAGCCCGTTCGATCAAGGCCCGGACCGTCGCGACGATCATTCATGGCGCCGGTATTGGCGGGTTGGAACCGGAAGAAGCGGCGAAAGCGACGGTCGAGGGTTCGGTCCTTGGGGTCTATAAATTCGCCGGCTACGCGAAAGAGAAAGAGATCCCCGATCACAAGATCGAAACCCTGGTCCTGGTCGACAATGACCGGAGTAAGATCCCGGCGATCAAGAAAGGGGCCGAACTGGGCCGGATAATCGCCGAAGCGGAAAATCACGCCCGTGACCTGGTTAACACCCCCTCCAATAAAATGACCCCAACCGCGTTCGCTAAATTAGCTGAACATATTGCTAAGATCAATAAGTTAAAAGTTACGGTGATCGATCCGAAAAAAGCGGGGATGGAATCGCTTTGGGCGGTTGCCAAAGGTTCGGAAGAGCCGCCAAAGCTGGTAGCGATTGAATATATCGGTAATCCTGGGTCAAAGGAAAAACTGGCGATCATCGGGAAGGGGATCACCTTCGATTCCGGCGGGATCTCCCTCAAGCCTTCCAAGAAAATGAGCGAGATGAAGACCGATATGGCCGGCGCGGCGGCGATCCTGGGAACCATGAGCCTCTTATCCGACCTAAAGCCGAAATGCAATGTTTTGGGGATAATGCCGCTGACGGAAAATATGCCCTCCGGCCACGCTACCAAACCGGGTGACGTTGTCGGTTCGCTTTCCGGCTACACCATTGAGGTCTTGAATACCGACGCCGAAGGGCGGATGATCCTGGCTGATGCCATTACTTACGCCAAACGGCGCGGCGCGACTAAAATGATAGATGTCGCGACCCTGACCGGCGGCTGTGTCGTCGCCCTTGGCGATGCCGCCACCGGAGTGATCGGCAACGACCAGGAGCTGATCGATAAAATAATCCGGGTCGGCAACCGCTGCGGTCAGAAAATGTGGCAGTTGCCGCTTTATGACGAGTACAAAGACGCCTTAAAGAGCCAGGTCGCCGACTTGAAGAACACTTCCGAGACCGGCAAGGCGTCGCCTTCGTCGGGAGCCGCTTTCCTGGCCAAGTTCGTTGAGGAGACTCCCTGGGCCCACCTTGATATCGCCGGGACCGCTCACCTCGATAAAGAAAACGGCTATCTGCCGGACGGCGCGACCGGGGTTCCGGTCAGGACCCTGATCGAGTATATAACCAGGCAATGAAACGGCTGATCGCGCTTCTCCTGCTGGCTCAGCCGCTGT
>Ga0265297_10006785_pt1 | contig 16325 bp, 7 predicted proteins | sample Munlanlwell13791_FD_192502 | JGI IMG/M metagenome (GOLD analysis project Ga0265297, IMG submission 192502) | Leachate microbial communities from a municipal landfill in Southern Ontario, Canada - Leachate well 137-91 | ecosystem: Engineered > Solid waste > Landfill > Unclassified | place... | reverse complement strand
CAACCGATGGTTCTAATATACACACTCCCCTTCTTGACTGTATTTTTTCCATAACCTCCTGATTCGTCAATGTGTTGCACTCTTTTAACACCTCCTCATACATTTGTTGAAATGGGTGGTATAGGCGGACTGAAACCATCTGACCACCGTTGATTTCTACGGACTCAAATATAAGCTTAAGCAGTTCCTTTTTCTCTACAATACTGATCCTTTCTTTGGTTTCGTCAAAGTTATCGATCGCCAGCTTAAGAGTTCTAAGATAAGCTTCGGAACGCTCCTTTTCCACAAGCTTTATCTTGCATTTGGAAATCTCCATATTGATCTTTTTCTCTTCTTCCCTCAGCAAAGACCCTTTATCTCTATAAATCTCTGCCCCAATAAGATTATCCATATAGGTATCATTAAGTTTGCTTTGCTTCTCAAGATTCGCTTTAAGCAAATCGTTCAATTTATCCAAATCCTTCCTTATATCTTCATTATTAAGATAAAGGTGAGCTTTAACCAAATTCTCGATACGTCCTTGAACTGCGTCTTTATGCGTGAATATTTTTTTAACAATGTCGAAAACCTTCGGCTCTATATCTTCGGCTTTTACGGCTGTATTACTGCATCTTATATGATAAGTGCCCATGCAAGAACACTTATACCAGCGTTTCCACTTCTTGAGCCTATGGTTCGAAATACTGGATGTCCCCTGATATCTATAACCACACCTTGCGCAATAAAGTATCCCTGTGAGAGGATAATCATAAACATTCCTTCTATGCAAGGCCCCCTTACGGTTGCTTCTTAATTTCGCCTGAACCAGATTAAAATCACCTTGGCAGATTATAGGCTGATGTCTGCCCTGCGCAACGACAACTTTCGAAGAATCATTCCTAACATACTTATAGCCGACACGCGTATTGGTAGATTGTTTTGTATCATAATGGTGTTGATTCCATACTAATTTCCCTAAATAAATTTGATTCTTAAGTATTTTACACACAAGCGCCGAATTGAATTTTCCTCCGGATCTGGTTTTATATTCTTTCATGTACAGATATTCGGCTATCTGACCCGTAGTTCTGTTTGACAAATACATCGTATAAATGAGCTTTACGATATCTGCCTCTTCAGGAACCACCTCTAAAAGCTTCTTTTCTTTGTTATAATAATATCCATAGGGGGCGTATCGTGCCCCTTGCCAATTACCCTGTTGGACGCCTTTGATCATTCCAGGGAAAACTCTTTCTTTTATCCTATTTCTTTCAAATTCCGCAAAGCTGCCAAGTTGCTGAAACATGAGCTTCCCGGTACTGGTAGAGGTATCGAATGGCTCGGTAGCTGATTTATATGCAACCCCGTAACTATCCAGTTCATCTACAATATTAAGCAGATCTTTTAATTTCCTGCTGAAACGGTCAAGCTTATAGGTTATGATCAGCTCAAACCTCTTTTGTTTAGCGTCCTCAAGCATTTCGTTCAAAGCGGGCCGGTCCATGACATAACCGCTTACATCATCGGTATAGATCTTATAAACCTCCCAGCCCAGACGTTTAGCATGATCCAAAAGGTACTCCCGTTGGACCTCAATCGAGTAACCTTCCCGGGCCTGATCTTCTGTGCTTACTCTGGTATATATTGCGACTTTCATCTCATATTCCCGAAGGTCAGCTTGACTATCTCAGCGTATTCCGCCATTTTTTGATATTCTCGATATCTTTCTCCGTGAATACCGGAAAATTGCGATAATCACGCTTCACCTTAACCCAGCCTTTTTTAAACCAATGATAAATGGTCATCCTGTGGACATTCAGGATTTCGGCTGTTTCTTTAATTGTGTAGATTTTTATGTTCCTGATCTTTCTCATGGATTGTAATTTTATACCATTATACATAATTATTCAAGTTATTTTTTTAATTTTGGCATCTTATTTTCTTTGTCATCCTGACATAATTCTTGCAACCGTTTTAAATCGACCTCTAGAAAAATTTCCAGGACTCTTTTAAAACGATACTCTGAATCATCTGTCCGTATCTTTTTTCCAAGAATTTCGTCTTTTTTATCCATATCTTTATAGTTGTTGATTTTTGTATTTTTACTTTCCATTTTTTATCAATAATCTGGTTAGTTTTAAAAAATCTTTTAGCATCATAATAACAAAACGATCTTTTTCTGACTTTTCACCAAGAAGAATTAGAGGTATTCCACCATCTAAGACAAACCTTTCCTTGATGAAATCCGAATTTTCCCTGCATAACTTTGTCGACTTATTCACAAAATTCACATCCCTTTCTTTACTACTATGTCTTTAATTGTATTGATTTATTTTGAGGGTGCATTTTCAGCCACTGGTTTTGGTATGAAATTAGCCACCTCTAACGGTGTCTGGATCGACACAGGCCTGATGTCTTTTTGGTTACTTGAAACATGACTTATCCACAACCTCCAGCTGTAATAATTCTTATTTACGCTTAAGAAGTTTCCCCTAGGGGATTCCTCCTTAAAGATCACGCCTTCCTGGACCAGCCGTTTAACGATCTTTTTGACATAGCGAAGATTGATACCGGTAGAATTGGAAATCTGCGAAAGCGGAATAACGTCTTTTTTCTTTCTCCAACCGTACGTCTTTTCCATAATAACGATCAGGATTCTGAATTCAGCGCCGTTAAAAGGACATCTCTTAAGGACACCAAATAATTCATTTGCGATCCGGATATATCCGTTTTCTAATTGCGGGTTGGCCTTAAAACTTTCCATGGCAAATAAAAAAAGGCTGGCATTTCTGAGAGTCTCCTCAGAAACACCAGCCCCTGGCTTTTCCAATAGGACTGTTTTTTAACCTCTACAGGAACCTCATAAACACGGTTCCCTTTTGTTTACGCAATATAATATCGCACAAAGCCGACTTGTCAAGCTTTTTCTTCTTTGGTGTGATTTTTTAAAAAGACGTACCTTTATTTTTTGCTATCCCGCTTCAGATTTTCCCTGATTTCTTCCTTAAAAGGCGCGGTATCTATGGATCTCTCCTCCCTTATCGACACAGGCAGTCCATCTTCAAAATTTATCTTAACGGAACCGTAAAATCCCCCCTTGACCAAAGAAAGCAAATAATTATGCAACCTGACCATTATTTGTTTAAATTTTCTATAACCTTTTAATTTTCAATATGTTAAACAATTAATTATTTGCTATATCGGGTTGTTATCCCTCCTAAAATATGCTAAACTATTCTTAGAGAATAAGTTAGGATAAAATATCTAACGAAAACGCCTGCCGTTTGAGATAGTATGATGTGAAATAAAAGAGTCTAAGTTCATGCGCAGCTTTAGGATAAAGCAATTTTTGTCAAAACCAAGATCTGGAGAACCTAGATGAAACTTAGATATGGTGTTCTTATAGTCGATGACGATGAAACGCTTGCCCAAGATACCAAACATTGTCTTGAGCACTATTCAGAGATGGATCTTGAAATTGACATTTGTCTGGATAGCTCCGAAGTCATTTCTTATCTTAGCAAGAAAAACAAATCTTACGACTTAATTCTCCTGGATATCAAGATGCCCAAATTATCAGGGGCCGAGGTCCTCCAGCTTATAAAAAAAGAATTTCCGGACATTCACGTGATTATTATCTCAGCCTATCTGGATGAATACAGCCGAGATGAACTCATCCGGTTGGGAGCATATGCCGTATTTGAAAAGCCCTGTGACTACCATAAGGTAAAGGAATACATCAGGCACGCTATCGACGATATTGAAATAACCGACATAAGAATAAAAGGCCTTGACTTAAGGAAAGCCTTATATCAAGTTGCCAAAGAGCTGATTTTTAAGGCCTTAAGGCGCAACGATTGGCACCTTGAAAAAACATCAAGGAACCTCAACATCACACGGTGGTGCCTGGATCGATGGATGAAAAAGCTCTACATTAAGAAAACAGAGTCCTGAGAGCCATGGATAGTATAACATGAATTTTCATCTGAATATGTTTTGTACAAAGTCGGCCTAACCACCTGTGTGCGATAATACTACGAAGAAAGGTTTTCTTGAGTAAAATCGCACGTTATCCCATTGGCAGGATCTAAATGATGTAGCGATTTCGCACATCGGACCTTTTTTAAAAAAATCGGGATCACTCTTGACAAGTCAACAGAAAACTATGGAACTAGAAAACTGGGAGAGGAAACTGAAGGGTATTAACAAAGCTTATAACAACACTGTATGCATCCATGCCCGTTTTAACAAAATACCGCCAGCGAATGGATCATGGGTTATCTTTAACGCGCTGCTCGATATCGCTAATTTCAGGCTTCTTATCCTCTTCGGGGTGCCTGTATTCTGCCTTCTCCTCTGCTAGAGGCGGTTGGGTGTTTTCTCTTTCAGGCTTGTAGTCTTCGGTGAGATTTGAGATGTTTTTGATTTGTTTGGACCAAATAATGAAAAAGATAAGCCCTAAGACACCCAGAAAGGCCACAACCGCAATGATCAGCTTCCATGTCAGCATGGGCGAGACCTGTTTAGCCTCTGTCATCAGCGTCTTGGCAGCCTGCAGATCGACCTTAACCGCATCTAGAAGCTTCAGGTTCTCCCGGTAATCCGAAATATAACCGCCGGGATTGGGATTGACGACCTCCTGAGAACGTTCGATCCGGTCCAGTTTTTCCGTAATACTGCTCTTCAGGTAGCTCGCCCGCTCAAAATAATCCGTGTTTTCCAGAAGTTTGGTGACCTTGTCCGCTTCCGTCCTGATCGAGGTGATCTCGTCCTCGGGAATCTTCCAAACGTCTTCCATCTCGATCTCGACGAGAATGGACTCCCTGGGCGCCAAATCATAATCCTTATAAATGTAGTAGGCGGACTCTTTAGTATCATAGGCGATACTCAGGTCCCCCATATCCACAATATTTTCGGGCTTGACCTCTTTAGGCAGATAGGACTTAAAGGGTACTTTCCGCCTCTCGGTCTGCGAAGGATTGGCAACGGTCGCCCGCACAACGATGTTGGCTTCGGCGACAGCGGACAAAAGACAAAAAACTGCGAACAGGGAAAAAAATAAAATCTTCGGGATATCACGTTTGCACATCTTTATCTCCATGTCGTTTTTCAATTCTTTTAGGATATTCTCGCTCCTCATTCTTTCTGCCATCTTCAGCTCGTCCTCGATCACTGTCTTTCAGTCCTCTGTCCATTTGGTTTATTACGAATACTCAAGCCACGTCTGAACAACGGGCTCTTCTTTGGCCGTATTTTCAATCATCTTCTGATTCAGGAGCATGAGGGCCTTGAGCTCCTGGGTCTTGTTGCGGATGTAGGTGATGTTCTGGGAGCCCTGCTCGGAGACCTCGTAGAGCTTCTCGATGTTCTTCATGTCGGTGGAGTTGCTCATATCGTGGATCTTGGAGGACATGTCTTTCAAGCTCCTATGCACGGCCTCCAGTTGTTGGGCCGCACCCAAAAGGCCGGTGTCACCTTTCACTGCTGCCAGGGCCTCGGAGGCTTTGGAGATGTTCTGCTCGATGACGCTGAAGGCCGCGGAGAACGCCGCTACCTTATCTTTGATCTCCTGGATCGGCGAGACGCTGCCCATGACCGTTGCAAGATCGCTGGATACCTTTTCGATATCAGCCGTGCCTAAAGTAATGGTAATGGCATCAATCGTGCCGTAGGTCGACTCCGAACAGACAATAGCATAATCACCCAGCTTCCAGGATGCCGGAAACGTCACGGTATAGCCGTAAAGACCGGAGGCGTATTCCGTCATAGTCGCCGCTATCTTCATGACGTTTTGAGGATCATAGACGGTGATCGTGGGCGAAACACCCGGGTAAGTCCTATATTGGATGGTGATGGAATCATTCTGTTTTACCGTCGTCTCATGATTGAGGATTGCGGATTTCATGGCCGTCTCGACCTTGGACTGGATTTCTGTGGATGCGGTCGAGATCTTGGCCGGGATGGTCGTCTGCGCAGCCGTCAGGATGCTGGCGGTCTCGCTCTTGACTTCCGCAACCTTTGTTTTTACCGCCGCCTCCGACGTCGCCACCTGAGTCTTGATATTGGACTCAGCTGTCTGGACCTGCGTTCCCACCGTCTGGACCGACGTATCCAACGCCGTCAGTTTACCACCCAATGTCTCGCCGTCGGCCAAGCCCATCTTGTTGATGATCTCCTGAGCCAGCTTTTGAGTGATGGTCACGGTAAACGTCGTGCCGGCCTCATACGAGTTGGAGCTCCCGTCGGCTCCGCCGTAATGGATCGTGCATCTAGCGAAGTACGTCTTGCCTGCAACGAGCGCCTGGCCGAATTCATTGCTTGCGGACAGGACGTCTGTAATGGTCTTGACATACGTTCCATTGGTGAAATCCTCGGGGTCAGGCGCGTCCAAAGAGACGGTATTGAGCCACTTCTGAGCGGTCTCGTCATACACTTGGACCGTCGCCGCATTGGCGCCGTAGCCCAGCTTGTTCGGCGCGGTATTATAGATGATCTTGCCTCTGCGTTCCAGCCACAGACGGATCGCCAGATCCTCGTTGTCTTCATCGTAAACAAAGCTGGGCATAACGCGGTAGTCCGCCGTGGATTCGGCGATCGAGGTCATATAGACGGTCATATTGACGACATTATCATAGGTACCGTCCAGGCCGTCGGCCAGGGCATCGATTTCTTTTTCGGCCGTAGTCTCGACATAGAGATCTTTGCCGAACGTGAAGTTATATTTGCCATAACCGAGCGAACCGTCGCCGGAGAGTGTGAACGGGCTGTTCGTCGGCGTCTCGGGAATGAGCGTGACGCCGGTATCGGCGTCCGTGACGCTGTAGGTGAATTCAGACAAGTCGGTCGCGTTGACGGAATCCTTCAAGTTCACGACAATGGTATATCTTTCATCGACCGTGACGGTATTGCAGGCGGCGGAATTCGTCACGCCCGAGGCCGACGCCACCAAGGTCACGTAGCCCGGGTAGCCCGGACAGGTCACGTAATAATTCGAGAATGTCGCCAGGCCGTCGGCAGCGGTGACCGTGGCTGTCGCGCCGGTGCCGGTGAAAGCGCCTGTCGGCGTAATCGAGACATCGACGTTGGAAGAAGCGGTATTGCCGTAAGCGTCGGAAACAGCCACAACAAAATCTTTCCACGGCGCATTGGCCACCGCCTTGGTCTTCGGCTGGGTGCTCCATGCCAGGGTCGCCGCCGAACCACCGGCGACGATCACGGCCAAGCGGTCCTGGCCCGCCGTTGTCAAGGCCGGGTCGCTGTCATCCGTAGCCGTAATATAGGCGGTCTCCGCTTTGTAAAGAACCATCGTGATAGCAGATGTATTGACGCCTCCGACAAAACGAATAGGCGTGAGCGTCCCGAATTCCGTCGGACCGCCGCCCAAATCCGTGCACGTAGGCACGTTGCCTAAAACGGAGGTTTCGGCGCCGCTGAAGACAATGTTTTTAACCTGGTCGGGGTGATAATCCTTGTCGATATTGTTGTTGGTGTCCGTGGCCGTGATCGCGATCACGGCGTTTTCTCCCGCGTTGACGTTGATGGATGTTTCGCCGGTGGATCCCCTGACCCTCAACTTCGTGGCAACAACAGCCAGGGTGGCGTTATGCGTCAGGGCGGCCGCCGAGGCAAACAGGGAAGTCGCGGGCGTATCCATCGTCACATCGTCATTGACGTCTGTGCTGAACGCGAAAATCTTGCCGTCCGCGCCTTCCGGCAAGGTCGACTTAATAACAACGCTCAAGGTATATGTCTTATTCGACCCGTTGGGCACCGAAAAGATCGTGCTCTCACCCGAGCCGAAGGTGATGGTGTTGGCCGCGACCGTCCCCAGGATATTGACCGTGCCGTCGCTTAAGTAAGCGGCAGAGATATAATCCCTCCAATCGCCGGACGTATCCGACGCGACAACACGATTTATCACGACTTTTTTGATGCCGCCGGCATAGCCGTCGGTGCCTGCGTCCGTCGCCTTGAAGCCCAAGACCGCCACCTTGGTCGCCGAAGAATTCGCGATGGAAGAGACCGTGTCCGAAATACCGCTCGTCACCTGCGTCACAGCGATCTCTTCCAAGGTCGCAACGGTGATCTTGAAGGAATAGATCGTATCCACCGTGTATCCGGAGATAGACGCCTGGGCCTCAAGATAGATTTCCTCGGGATAGCTGTATTTGACGCCGGTAAACGTGGCCACGCCGTTGGTCGTCGTCAACGTCAGGCCCGAGGTTGAGGTCAAGGATCCGTTGACAGGGGCCGTATAGCTGCCTGTCGTCGTCGAGGCCCGCAGCGTGATTTGGCCCGTCACACCAGCACAGGCATTGCCGTACTGGTCGGAGATCGCCACCTGCGGCTGGGCCGCAAAGGCCGTGTTGGTCACGGCATTGATCGACGGCTGCTGGGCGAACCTGAGCTTGTTGACCACGGCCGCATTGACGACCAGGGAGTTGGACGCGACGTTGGTACCTGTAAGCGCCGCCATGGAGGCCGTGATGGTCGTGGTCTGCGCGCGGTAAAGTGTAGCCGACAGCGCGGTCGTCGACTGGCCGTTGGTAAAGGAAACTAAAGTCGTGTAGGTGTCGACGCCACTCTCCGGCCCGTTGGCCGTGCCGCTCAAGGTATAGGTGATGGTGCGGCCCGAGGCGGTGTAAGCGGTCGCGCCGTTGGCCCCGTCGCAGATATTGTCATAGATGTCGACGACATCGAGCGTCGTGTCGAAATTGAACTCTGTGCCGGCCACGATCGGGGTGGGCAGCGCCGCATGGAACTTCATGTGGTCGGTGGTGTTGTGACGCACGATAAGAGTCAAGGCATTGGTGTCGGACGTCGTCACACTTCCCGACGTCGCCTTGATCACGGCGGTCTGGGCGCCGTAGGCCTTAAAAGTCGTGGTCGCCACGCTGTTGGTGAATGCCAGGGACGTGGCCGCGCCGAAGGCAACGTCCGTGCCGGAGGCGTTGGAACAAGTAGCCACAGCCGCCGAAGGCGACGGCGAAGCTGTCGCGCCCGAGAAAATAATATCCAGGGAGCCGGTGTATTGCGTTGGGTTGTCATAGGCGTCATAGGCAGTGACAGTGATGGTGCGTGAACTACCGGCGGTCATGGCTGAGGTATCGGAGGCCGCGACGACGAAATGGTGCATCGAGGCCGGCACGACCGAGAAGGTCACCGAACTCGTTCTGTAGCCGGCGTCCAAGAAAGTGCTCGTGGTCGTGACCGTCGCTTGGACACCGGAAACTACGACGGTATGCTTATAGTAGAACAGCGCCGCAGACGTCCCTTCCGTCACGGTCATGGTCGTGATCTCGTTGCCGGCCGTACAGGCCGCGTCACTGTAAAATGTCCCTGTGGAGGCCGGTGTCGTCGTCAGATTAAACAAAATGCTCTGGCCCGTGCCCAAAGGACTCAGGTTATCGTTCTGGTCCTTGATGCTGATGGTGAAGGCGCTTGAGGCGGCGCCTGCGTTGACCGAGGTCGGCCCCGTCAGGACGACCTTATAGGGCACGGCCGGCTGCGCAGCCACCGTGAAGTCGGCGGTCAGAAGCGCGCCACCCAAAACCTGATAGCTGGCGCGCACCACATAGTTGCCGGTCTTATTGCCCAAGGTCAAAGTAACCGAAGCCTGGCCGGAGCTGTTCGTCACTGCCGTCGCCGAAGATAACGACTGGCCTGTGGCGCCCGTCGGCACGGACTGGATCGTAAAATTGATCGTTTCGTTGGAGATCCCCGCGCCGGATTCATTGACAAGCTTGACGACAAACGGGTCTGCCGCCTGATTGACGTTCTTGGTCTGGCTGTCACCTGAAACCTTCTGGAGGGTCGTCGGCGCGCTGGCGGTCGCGGTAAATGTGACGGGCGAGCCTGAAAGCGACGCATTCGTCGCCTGCACCTGGTAGGTACCGGCTGCTGCACCCAAGGTCAGGATGGTTGATGCCTCACCCGAGCTGTTAGTCGTCGCCGAGGTCGTGCTCAAAGAACATCCGCCGCCGCCCGTCGGATAGCTTGAGATGGAAAATGCAATATTGGCACCGGACGCCGTATTGGTATAGGCGTCGCGCGCGGTCACGACAAAAGCCGCCAGAGCCTTATTAATAACACCTGACTGACTATTACCGCTTGTCAATTCCATGGAAGACGCTGAAGCCGCCGCCACGGTCGCATGATACGGAAAATAACTCAAACCCGTCTCAGAAACGTAGAGATCGGCTGTTTCCAACTTATAAGGCGTCACCGTCACCGGTGAAACGCCGCTGGTAAACAAAATTTGCTGTGGCACACCGAATTCATAGCTGGCGTTGACCTTGGGCGTATTGCCGGCAACCGACGAGAGACCATAAAAAGCCAAATAGTGAATACTCGAGTAATCCTTGTCGATATTCCTGTTCACATCTATTGCCCTGATCCTTAGGCTTTTGGCTGTCCCGGCCGTAGCCGTCCCGGAAGTCGCATCATCGGACTGGTTGACGATTTCCAGATACGTCGCTGTCACCGCAATCGTCCCCGTCACGAGGGACACGGCTGCGTCATTCGAAGCCTTCATTTTGGAAGAAGTCCCAAGATCCACGCCGATCTTGTCATTGTCGATTATAAATGTATAAGTTTGCCCGTCTGTTGCCGTTAATTTCGAATTCTTCATGTAAATGGCGACGGTGTATTCGACCGAGGAGCCGTCAGGCACGATGTCGATGGCCGCGGCCGAGTCCGCATTCGGCGCCGTACCGAAGGTGATGGTCGTATTGGTGATGGCGCTGCCTGTGGCCGTAGCGACGGGGTCTGTGACCCCCGCCTTATACAAGCCCGCCCAAGCGATGTCGGAAGCGGCCGCGCCCGCGGTGCCTGCGACCGCAATCTGGATCTGGTCGACCAAGGTCGCTGTCAAGTCCGAGCCCTTATCCGTCACCTTGAACTTGAGGACGTTGAATTTTTCGGCCAGGGTATCGTTGATGGGGTCAAGGTTAAAGCTTGCGACCGGCGCAGACGAAGCCTCAACCGCAGAAGTCTGTGCCGCAGAAAAAGTAATGCCGTTGGAAAAAGCAAATAATGACGAAACGGAAGCAAAGAGATAAATCGTCCCTGTCAGGTCGTACTTGACGCCCGAGAAGGTCGCCGCGCCGTTGACGGCGGCGATCGCGTTACCCGTCTGATCCGAAGAAAGCGTCCCGCTTGCCGGAAGGAAACTCGTATTACTCGTCGAGGCATACAGCGTAATGGTATAGGTATCGGCCGTCTGGTTGCCGTATGTATCCCGGATGGACACGATAGGCTGCTGCGTCAATGAGGCATTGATAATGGCGGTACTGGACGGTTGTTGTGAAAAAACCAGCTTGGATGCGCTTGCCGGGTTGACTGTTGTAGTGAGTTTGAAATCATCCGTGATGACCGAGCCTTCGGTCGCGGCGATCATGGCCTCAGAGCCGGACAAGGCCTTGCAGTAAAGGGTCAGGGTGCTTGAGGCCTCGCCGCGCGTGAAGGCCAGCGCCGTCGCGGTGCCGAAGGCGATATTACTGCTTGAGGCGTCGCGCGCAGTCGGCGCATTGCCGTCCGGCGAGACATCGGACCCTGCGAAGGTGACGCTCTTGGACCCCGTGTATGTCGGTGTGCGATAACCGGAACTGTCGTAGGCCTTGAGGACGATATCTTTGGTGCCGCCGGCAGTCATCGTGGTCGACGCTGCCCCGGCGCTCGTCGTAATATGGAACTTCGTCGCAGTCACCGTGTTGGCCGTGTAGGTCGTCGTCTGCATGCCGGTCGTCACCGCCGTCACACTGTTAGGCGTAGCCGCCATGTCGGTGATGGCTGCCGACGTCAAGGTCAAATAACTGTCAGACTTATCAGTCTGACGGCAGAGCCCGGCCGTATCGATCAAGGTATTGAAATCTGCCGTCGAGAAGGTGATGACGATCGAGGTGCCGTTGGATGAGGCGCTCGTCGAGTTGGTCAAAGCGTAGGTGACGGTCGGCGATGCGGCCGTGTTCTGCAGGGTCAGGGCCGTGACCGCCAGGCTCGAGGCCTTGACCACCTCGCTGAAATTCAAGGTCAATTGGTACGTGTTTAAATTCAGGGTCCAGCTGTTTAAGGTCGGCGCCGTCGTGTCCGCCGTGTAGCTTGAGACCTGCCGGGCGGAGCCGTCGGCTATTGGTGTGACGGCATTCGCGTAAGGATCGGCGATGGCCGATGACGTCAGGCGCAGATAGCTGTTGGCCGCCGCCTTGCCCAGCCCGGAGATGAACTTGATGGCATTCAGGTCCGTTGTCGACAATGTAATGACGATGGTGGCGCCGTCGGACGAAGCCGTTGTCGAATCGGTCAACGAATAGGTGGCTGTGGCGGTCGCCGCATCCTGGAGCGTCAACTGTGTAACGTTCAAGCTCGAGGCTGAGACCGTCGTGTCGAAGTGAAGCGTCATGGTCCCTGCGTTCATGTCCAGGTCCCAGGAAGACAAAGACGGACGCAAAATAGTGTCTGCGGCCACGGCCGTATCCTGGTCGATGCGGCCGGTGGAAGAACCGCTGGCAGAGGCAGTCTTGATCTGGTATGTCCCGGTCGAACCTGCGGCCGTGGGCACGCGGATATGCGTCAAAGTCACGGTCTCGGCCGCCGCTGCCTGCTGGGTGCCGCCGGAGCGCGTCACCGTGACCACCTGGCCGGCGATCGAGACAGCGAGCGAGCCGTCCATGGTCGCAGACGACGCCGCAGTCGTGCCGCCGGAGCTGATGGCGAAGCCCGACGGGAAGGTAACTTCGATCCTGCCGTCGGCAGGAATGGGATTGGCCGTCGTGAAGCTCACCGTGACGCTGCCGCTTGTGCCCGCATAGAGCGACGCAGGCTCGACATTGGTCGACGTTAAACTGCCGCCGTTGGTGATGGTATCTGCCGAAACGGCGTTGTCCGAGTCAAAAACAACACCGCTCGCATTCTGGGTCTCTATGGCGTATGTCCCCGTGGTGCCTGTGTTATCGGGGTTCTTTATATTCGTCAACGTGATGGATTTGGCGCCCGGCGCCGATGAGGAACCGCCGCTTCTCGTCACGGTTATCACTTGTCCGGCGGCGCCGACGGAAAAAGAACCGTCGATCCCAGAAGATGAAGAAACAACGGTGGCGCCGCCGGAGCTAAGCGTAAAACCTGCGGGAAAGGTGACCTTGATTTTACCATCCGATGGAAGAGGATTTGCGGTGGTAAAACTTACCGTTACAGTCCCGGTAATACCAGCCACCAAACCCGCAGGTTCGACATCCGTCCCGGTCAGGCTTCCTCCCGGGATTGCCCAGTTGATATTATTACCCGACGAAACGGAATTATTGGCTGTTACGGTGTTGCCTCCCGAGGCGTCCGAGTCTTTCACATCGACATAATTCACAGCCGTGCTCCCCTGCACGGCAACATCCCACTGGGTGCCCGTCGTGCCGGAGCGAAGACTCAAAGGTTGTCCCGTGGCGCCGCCGAGAGTCAATAGACCGCCGCTTGCGATCGTCTGGGTGGATACGGCGGCAAAGGTCAACGTGTCGGCCGCAGATACCGTCTTGGTCAGATTGTAAAACGCGCTGTTTCCCGAAACGGTCTGGCTTGTCCCGTCCAGCGTCACCGTGCCTGCCCGGGCCGTGAAGCTTCCCGAATCCGCCCAGTTGCCGGCGACGCTCATCTTGTAATTATTGGTCGTTGCGTCAAGCACGGCGGAGGCGCCGATCGTCAGATTGCCGTTGACGTCGAAGTTATCGGACGGCAGATTGAATGTCGTCGCCGTTCCCGGGGAAAGCGTCAAATGATGATGCGCCTGCCCCAGCAAGGTCACGGCGCCTGCGGTCTCGTCGGACCTGGGGCCCGTGTAGACAATTGTGGAAACGCTCGGGAGCGTCACCGTACCCATGCCCGCGAAACTCTTGCCCTCCAATCTCAAGGTGGTGCCCTCCCCAACCGTCAAACCTCCCGTATAAAGAGAGCCTGCACCCGTCACAAGTGTGCCGGCCGAAAGCGAAACGGGCCGGGTCGCCTCGATACAATCCAAAACGGCATATCCGCCCGATACGGTAAGGGCGTTTCCACTTGAAGGGGAGATCCTGAATCCCGTCCCCGTCGTGCCGGTGTTGCGGTCCGTCGATGGAACGGTGAGCTTCAAATAATAGCTTTCATTCGAAACGTTGGTCAGGTCGATGTTCTCGGCGAGGCCGCTGGGCCAGTCATTGTAACACTCGGCTATTGCGGGTTCGCCGCCGAAGGTCAAATCGCTCAATAAAGCCGCCTGCCAGGTCGTCAGCGTCGTGTAATCGCCTCCCGCCACCGGACTGGTCCCCAATACGCCTGTTGCGTCGCTACCGAATTGTCCATAACGGAAGATTTGCTGGTTCGTGACCTGGGAGATCTGGAAAACGCCGTTAAAAGAGGCCGTTCCGCCGGTCCCAAGATCAATGACGATCTTCTGGCCGACCTTAAGGTTGTTATTGGGATAGGCGGCGCTTAGGATGACTTCGACGACGTTGTTTGTCCGGGAAATGGAAGATATGGTCGCTCCCGCGCGTATAAAAGCAACGCCTGTCCCTCTTAAAAATCCCACATTGGCCAGGACAACGGTGCTCGACATGGCACGATAGTCCCAGCCGTCTCCGGAACCGCCCGCAAAAAGGGTAAATCCAAGCCCATCGGCATAGTTGTCGCCGTTCCCGCGGCCGCCCTTATATTGCGCTTCAGTCTGAGGCACGAAAAACAAAAAACAGAGAATGGAAAACAACAAAACCACCAAACCAAAAGACGAAGACACAAAAGAATGTCTCTGATTCTTTTGGTTTTTTGTTGTTCCGTTATGACTCTCTCTTCGGATTCTCATCTGTTTCCCGTTCTTTCGTTCTTTGTTTTTTCCACTCCCCAAAAACCCCAAAGTGTAAAAGAACAAAAAATCAAGGGGTCCTGGCGAACCGACCTCCGCTAAGGTAGTTCCGATACGAATACGTGAGCGCCGCGAAGTAGCGGTCTGAGACGCGGGCGATCGATGTGTCATTATACCAAGTGCCGCCGCGGAAACCGCTACCAGTGGCGCCTGTTCCAGGCCAGTTTGTAACATCGGCGTTGCCGCTGGAGTCGAGGGTACCGTTGCCGTGCAGGCCTGTGAAGGCGCGGCCTGTGGCGTTGCCGATGGTGACGCACCTCTCCCAGAGATTGCCGGACATTTCCATGAGGCCGTAATAAGAAGCGCCTGCCGTGGTGCGGCTCGATGAGCTTGTGGCAAACATGCCGCAGCGGACCGGGCCGTCCGGGGAAGCGCTGGAATAGTTGCAGTTGGCGTTCGGCCGGGTCGGGCCTATGGCCTCGCTTGAGGTGCCTGCGTTGGAAAGGTCCGAGAAGTAGTCAACGGTCGTATCCCCCCAAGCGTATTCATTGGCTGTCGGAGAGCCGGAACGGGCCGGACCCCTGGAGGCTTTTTCGAATTCCAGCTCCGTCATGGGGCGCAGGCCCGCCCAGTCGGCATAGGCCATCAAGTCCGCCCAGGAGAGGTAATTGCAGGCGATCCACTCGCCGTCATCGGATTCATCATAAGTCCCGTTGCCTCCCAGATCGCAACCGTAAACTGCCGGAGTCGTTGAAGAAACCCCGGAAGTTTTGATCTTAATAGCATTCCTGTATGTGGTAGGATTGACCAAAGCCCCGGTCCCTGCGGCAGAGCTAGGGGCATTGGCGGTGCGCGTGGCCTGCTGGGCATAGGTCAAAGTGTTCAGGAAATCCCTGTATTGGCCCTGGGAAACTTCATACTTCATCACGTAGAAGCCGCCGTAGCCCTTGGGGAAGGCGGCTGGGACGGGGCCGGTCTGGTCGCCGGAATATGCATTGTAATAATCGTAATAGAGATTGCCTGCGGTCGTGCCGACGGTAATGGCGTCTTCGGAGCTGACGGTGTAGGTGTCTGTCGTTGTGGGGTAGGCGTAAAAATGAGCATATTCGGAACCGCCGGAGCCCAGAACAAAAGAACCTTGGGGGATGTAGACCATTTCGATGGCAAGGACTTTAACCTGGACACTGGAACTGCTGCTGACATTATCGCCGGTTGTACCGTAATTCCATTTTAATGTCTGACTGGGTCCGGCCTTGCAAAACGCCCCCTTGCCGTCTGAAGTGATGCCGATGGCGGTCGAGGTGGAATAGCTGCCCAGCGAGGCGCCGGAAACAAGCGTGGCGTGATACCAGGCCCCTGTGCCGCCGATCTGGTATTTGACGAAGACCCAGGCCCGGTCGAAGTAGGCGTTGCCGTTTGCGTCCGTGCGGGTGAAGCTGTTGTCCCAGCTGACGTCGAATTTGATGTCCACCGTGCCTGCGGTAGAATCCAGGTTCTGCAGGCTGACGTCGGAGACCTTGATGTTGTTGGC
>Ga0265297_10006784_pt1 | contig 16328 bp, 16 predicted proteins | sample Munlanlwell13791_FD_192502 | JGI IMG/M metagenome (GOLD analysis project Ga0265297, IMG submission 192502) | Leachate microbial communities from a municipal landfill in Southern Ontario, Canada - Leachate well 137-91 | ecosystem: Engineered > Solid waste > Landfill > Unclassified | place... | reverse complement strand
ACCAGATAATTGGAATGGAGAATCAGGGTTAATACAATGTAAAGACGGAAATGAGTGGGAAGTGCTTTGTTTAAAAGCTAAGTGCGAAAATGATGGAGATCCACTTGGTAGAGAAATAGGCGAATATATTTGGCCTGAATGGTTTGATACTAAACACTGGGCGCAGTTTGAGCAAAATGAGCGTACATGGTCAGCTTTGTATCAACAAAGACCATCTCCGTTAGATGGTGATTTATTTAAGCCGGACATGATACAGATTGTTGATGCGATACCAATGGGCAGTATTACATGGGTTAGAGGTTGGGACTTAGCATCTATTGTTGATGGGGATTGGACAGCAGGAGTTAAGATAGGGAAAATGGATGATGGACGATTCATAATTGGCGATGTTACACGTTTTAGATATGGGCCGGATGATAGGGACGCCGCTATAAAAAACACGTCTGAACGTGACGGAAGGCGCTGCAAGGTATCAATCCCGCAAGACCCAGGGCAAGCAGGAAAGACACAAGTATTGTATTTAACTCGTACAATGCCTGGACATAGAATATCAACATCTCCGGAAACAGGAGATAAAATAACTAGGGCAGAACCATTTGCAGCCCAGGTTAATGTTGGTAATGTATTGATGTTGCGTGGTGAATGGAACGATGCTTATATTAACGAATTACGGATATTCCCTAATGGTACGTATGACGATCAAGTTGATGCAAGCTCAAGAGCATTTGGCGAATTGATAGGACGCAGCAGAATGACAATTAACAATGATTTACTGAGAATGGCATGAAGAAAGATAAAAAACTTAAAAGTAAATCAAAGAAACCATTGGCTATCAGTTGGGCGGCACTGTCTAATTTCGCATCTCCACAACAAACACAATCTATCGAGATAAAGCCTCCTGAGTTATTGCCCGGTATTATTCCAGAATGGGTAAAAAAAGAACCATCATACATGGCGATGGATGATGCTATATCAAATATGTATGCTTATGCAAATTCTTACATGTTCGGACAAGGATTCTTAGGCTATCAAATACTCGCAGAACTCGCACAAAAGTCAGAATATAGAGCGCCATCTGAAACCATTGCTATCGAGATGACGCGCAAGTGGATTAAACTTGTATCAAAAGGCGATGGCGATGTCTCAGAAAAGCTTGATAGACTTGAATCAGAACTAACACGTTTTAGGATTAGGGACGTTTTACGCACAGCTATAGAGCATGATAACTTTTATGGCCGTGGACAGATTTATATTCACATCAAAGGTCAGGATGACGACGATAAGCGAAAACTTCCTTTAATAATCGACAAGTCAACAATTAAACAAGGTTCAATTGAACGGTTCAAGAACATAGAACCTATGTGGACAACACCCTATCGTTATAACGCTATTGACCCAGCTGACAAGGATTTTTATAAGCCTACAGCATGGTTTGTGATGGGTAAGGAGATTCATGCTACCAGGCTACTTACAATAATAGCGCGTGAAGTAGCGGACATGCTTAAGCCTGCTTATAACTTCAGCGGCTTATCAATTTCTCAGTTAATGAAAACTGATGTAGAGAAATATTATCGTACTCGCGACTCTATAAGCGATCTTGTTCATTCATTCAGTGTAAGCGGAATCAAAACAGACCTTCAATCATTACTCGCAGGTGGCAGCGGTGAGGATGAGATGAAGCGAGCGCAATTATTTAACCAGATTAGGGATAATCGAGGTTTAATGTTACTCGATCATGAGCTTGAGGATTTTTTCCAGTTCAATACGCCATTAACCGGATTAGCTGAACTTCAGACGCAAGCAAAAGAACAGATGGCGGCGCCTGCGCATATTCCACTTGTTAAGATGTTCGGCATCACTCCTGGCGGATTGAACGCATCAAGTGAAGGTGAGATACGGGTATTTTACGATCACATTGCAGCGCAACAAGAAAACGTTTTGCGTGACCCATTAGAAAAGATACTAAAGATTATTCAGCTAGACTGCTATGGGGAAATAGACGAATCAATATCCTTTGAGTTCTTACCTTTAATGGAGTTGACAGAACTAGAAGATGCTCAACTTAGGAAAAGTGACGGAGACCTTGCTATTGAGTTAATCAATGCTGGAGTCATATCACAAGAAGAAGAACGAACAAGACTTGCAGCATCACCTAATAATGGATATTCAAATATTGATGTAGAAAACGTTCCAGAACCATTAGATTTTGATGATAATGATAATTTAGGAAAAGAAGATGAATAATATACCACAAAACAAAATAATATCATCATTTACTGGCCCATCTGGTACAACTCCAGATTATTCTCAATACGATGTAATATGTAATAGCGCAACAACGCCTTTGTTGCTTGTATTTAATAGAATTGCTCAGTATGAAGGAGGCGGAGGGGTAATTAAAAAGGCTCAATTATTTACAGATAAAAAAGACTGTACTGCTCAATTACAGCTTGTTTTATTTAATTCAGAAATAACGGCTGTTAATGATAATGAACCATTTTTAGAACTTTATTCTAATTATGATTCATTTGTAGGATTTATAGATTTTCCACCATTAACGACAAAAGATGCAACAAATTCAACAGGTGCAAGTTCTTTATGGACAGAAAACTTGCCTTTTTTATGCACACAAAACAGCAGGTCGTTATATGGTTTTTTAATAAATGAAGGAGTAGCATTTACAAGAGCATCATTACAAAATTATAAAATATCTCTACTTGTATGAAATCAATATTTTTATTATTGTTTATCACATTTAATGTAAATGCGACATCGTATTATGTCGATAATACAATAACTGATTCTAACATTGAAAGCGCTATACCTGATTTTACTACGTATAATCCAACAACATTCACTACAACGGGTGGAAGTTCATATGTATTTAAAACTATAGCTGATATTAACGCATTTTCTACATTACAACCGGGAGATTCAGTTCTATTTAGAAAAGGGCAAACTTGGCGAGAGCAATTAGCTATACCCGCTTCAGGTACGAATGGGAATAATATTACTTTTGGTTCATTTGGGGCAGGGTCAAAACCTATAATATCAGGAGGGGATGTGCTATCGGGTTGGTCAGCAAGTAGTTTAACCCAAAGCATTTCATATACAAATACCAATCAACGGGTAAATCTAGGGAACGTTTCGTCCCAAGTAATACAAGTAAATAAATTGGTCGCTAGTTTAGATGCCTGTATTACGGGGGTAGAAATAAACAGTTATAGGGTGGGTACTCCAGTAGGAAATGTTTACGGTGTTATTTATTCAGATAGTTCCGGCCCATCTACACTGCTAGCAACAGGGAGTAATGTGGATGCGGGAGCGATAACATCTAATACCGCAGGTGAAACCATAACATCTACGTTTTCTTCCTGTTACAATGTGACATCTGGAACTACATATTACGTAGGATTTGCTAAAAGCTTTGACACGAGTAGTAGTGATTACGTGAGATTCAGTGCATATAGTAGTATTGTAGCTCCTTTTTCAGGGGAATATAAGTATACTCCTTGGGCGTCAAATCCTTGGCAATTGAGCTTAAGTATCACTACTAGCACACCATACCCAAATGTATATATTAATTCCGCTGCTCATCCAGCGGGGGATGAATTTATAAGGGTCGCATTATTCGATGGTTCTTTTGGGTACAGAAGTAGATCGGTAAATGAATTGACGAGTGAAAAAACATGGTATACAGACGGGACAGATATATACATCTATTCGGTGTCAGACCCAAATACACTATACACATCACCTGGGGTAGAAATATCAAAACGTAGATACGGTGTAGATTTTAACGGGAAAGAATATATTTTAATAGATGGATTAGAAGTTGATACGTGTAACTGGACTAATTTTAAACTCGGAACACTCGGTAATAATACGGTTCAAAAATCATCGGCTAATTACGGAGGGTTCTACAATTATCACAGTGCGGCGGCAAATACCAGCATAACAAACATACAATTAATAGATAACTATTCGTCTCATGCCGGTGGTTCAGGGTACTCATTAAATGTCGCTACAAATCAAACCCCAAATAATTATCTTTTTAGGGGGAACACTTCGTACAGAGACGGCATATTAGGTGCCTATTTTAATGAGGCAAGTGATGAAAACAATACGTATTACTGGTCAAGTGGCTTTCATATTTTTGGCGTTTCGGGTGCTGTTTTTGAGGATAACACAGTATCGTATTCGGGAATAAGGGACGATGGCTATATACCTAACTTAGCAGTTGGAAATTTACCTACAGGGAATGGATTGTGGCTAGACTATATGCGAGGAACAAATTTAACTAATGGAAATATAGTTAGGTATAATAAGACGCACAATAACGGCGGGTATGGACTATTCAACGAAAAAGGAGCCTACAATAGCTTTTACCATAATTTGTCGTACAATAACGCAAAAGATGGACTGCATACGGATATGGATACGGGAGGAGGGAGTGGTGCCTTTGTAACAGAAAATGTATACTACAACAACACCGTTTATAATAACACTCGGTACGGTATCTACAACGAAGGTGACTATTCTTTGGTTGCAGGTTCAAACACAAATAACACTTATAAAAATAACATATCCGTAGGGAATGGAACTAATTTACGGGTTGAAAACGGTGGTGAGAATGACGGGACGTATGGCTCCGGTAACATATATACGTACAATGCGCTAGGAGCGGAGTCTACTGGATTTATCTACTACGGTTCCGCAAAAAATACCTATTCTGCTTTTGAATCCGCCTACGGTAGTCCAACGCATTCAGTGCAAAATGATTCCCTTTTAATAAGTTCAAGTGATTTTAGATTGCAAGCAACATCACCGGCGATTAATGCCGGTGTGGACGTTGGATTAACTACAGATTATCTTAACAATCCTATTTTTGGATTACCTGATATTGGCGCTTATGAATATATCGGCGGGTCATTGTCTGCGTTAGACGGTTCCGCGCAAGCTGTTATTTCAAATTTATTGTGGGATACAAAGTCAAGGTATCAAAATAAGTCATGGGTTGAATCATTAAGCCCAGGAAGTAAGACAGTTACACATAAAATTTATCAATTAACACCATTTTCATATTACGACTTTAGAATTGATAATAAATATCCAAAAATAAAAGGAATTTTAGGTACTACTTGCCAATCAACTTGGTGCAAAGCAAATGCTAATGGTATTATAAATTTCAATTATACTGGTGACTATACAACTAATCATAGCTTTGAAGTAAAAAGAAATTATTCTCATGGTCTCTAAAAACGAAAAACTATCACCTAATAGCGGATACTCAAATATTGACGTTGAGAACGTGCCAAAACCATTAGACTTTGAAGAAAATACAGGGGATGAAGATGTCAGCAGCAACAATTAATTTACCCGTTATTGAAAAAGGTGCGACATATAGTCAAGTTTTATACTGGAAGGACTCAGCTAATGTTGCTATTAATTTGACAGGCTGCACGGCAAAAATACAAGTGCGTGCAGCAGAATATATGGCTGTACTTGAGACATTCAGCACAGAGAATGGCCGTATAGTAATAACGCCTTTAACAGGTAAGATTGAAATAAAGATGACGGATGAAGATTCGAGAAATTTATCATCTATTGGCGGTATTTATGCGCTTGAGATTTACCATCCAGATGGAACAACAACAAGGCTTTGTGAAGGCGAACTATTGTTTAGTTACGAGGTAACGGTATGAGTGACACTATCGTAGTTATTCAAGAAAACCCGCCGCAAGTTATTGTAACAGCAGAACAGGGGCCGCCAGGGCCGCAAGGTGCAACAGGGCCGCAAGGAAGCGATGGAGAAATAACAACTATTGTTGGAATATCAAGCACCATTGCTGAGTTTAATGCGGCTTGTAGTGACGCTGATTTTTCTACAGGTGGAGGCACGGCAACCGGAACAAATACAGGCGACGAAACAACAAGCACGATAAAGTCAAAGCTTGGCATTTCTACATTGTCAGGCAGTAATACTGGGGATCAATCATCTATTGTAGGGATTTCTGGAACGATAGAACAATTTAATACTGCGTGCTCGGACGCCGATTTTGCGACCGGAGGCGGGACAGCCACTGGCACGAATACCGGGGATAATGCGGTAAATTCTAATTATTCAAGTTTAGAGACTAACGCCACACATACCGGAGACGCAACCGGCGCAACAGCACTGACTGTTGTCGGAATCAATGGGCAGAATTTAGCCGCACTTGGAACAGGGATACTTAAGAATACCACAGGCACAGGTATCCCAAGCATAGCGGTTGCCGGTGACTTCCCCACTCTTAATCAAGATACAACTGGTAACGCTGCAACAGCAACAAGCATATCAACGCCAGCAACATTTACTGGAACGACCTTAACAGATCAGCCGACTTTAAGTGATGAGTTTCTGGACGCAACAGGATGGACTTCTACCGGATGGACTGGTGATTTTAATAATGGATGGTCACATACAACAGGAAATACAAGCGTATTATCAAAAACCGGGAACGCTGTTAGTGCAACTAAATATCAGATAAGTTACACGATAACAAACAGGACGGCTGGTTTAGTAACTATCACGTTCGGTGGTCAATCGACTGCTTATATATCGGCAACGGGATCAATATTCCCGATTACAACATCAACGTCGGCATTACAGATAGCTCCCACAACTGATTTTGACGGAACAATAATAATTTCCATAAAATCATTCACTGCAATATCGACTCCTATATTTACTTTCGCTTCTTCGGATGCAACGCCAAGATTCGGATTAAGAGTAAGCTCAAGTGCATATAATACCTTTATGGGTTATCAAGCAGGTGGTTATGCGACGACAGGAACATTAAATTCTAGTTTTGGCTCATTAGCATTAAAAAATGTCACAACAGGATTTGAAAACACTGCTATCGGATATAATGCATTAGCTTTGTGCTCAAATGGCTATAGAAATACGGCAGTAGGCTCTCATGCATTAGAATTAGCAACTACAGCTTATTTAAATAGTGCATTTGGGCAAAACGCAATGAAAGCAGCAACTACAGCTACTTTAAATAGTGCATTTGGGCAAAACGCATTGGGCGCAGTAACTACAGGTTCTGCCAACAATGCGTTTGGTTTTGATTGCATGAAATTATTGACAACGGGGAGCGGAAATTGCGGGGTGGGACCTTGTTTGAAAAGCATAACAATAGCCAGTAATTGTGTAGCAGTAGGCAATGAATCTCTAACGTCCATTACAACCGGATCAAGTAATACAGCAATTGGCAATTTGTCAGGCCGATTTATAGCCGACGGATCGACAGCGAACCAAACGAGCACAACATCTTGCTACTTTGGCGCAGAGACAAAAGCAGGAGCAAATGGAAATACAAATGAAACGGTAATTGGCTATCAGGCAATCGGAGCAGGAATTAATACCGTCCGACTCGGCAATGTTAGTGTTACTAAAGTTCAGTTCAGCGGTAACTTAGAGTTTGATTCTGCAACAGTAAGCACTATAAGTCAGATTCGGCAAACTATAGCGGATACCGCTGGGGTTAATTTTACGATAACTCCCGGAGGGGCAACTGTAGGAGCAACAGACAAGGCAGGTGGGCAATTAGTTTTAACAGGAGGTCAGTCTACAGGAACAGGTGAAAGCGGGATCACATTGCAAGGCTATGTGGCAGGAAGCACAGGGACGGCAGATTGTTCATTGCAAGACATGGTGAAAGTGTTAGGAAATAAACTTGCATTCAATAATGCAACGCCAGTCACAAAGCCAACGGTAACAGGTTCAAAAGTTAGCGGGGCCGCATTAGATTCATTATTGGCGGCTTTGGTTTCACTTGGTTTAATCACAGACTCAACATCGGCTTAATTATGTACGAAATACTTGATAAATACACTCAAAAGAAAACGCGCGGAAAAGTATCAACTCAGGTCACTGATGACGGGCAAATAGTTGTTAGTCGTGTCTTATACGATGATGAGGGAAATTTGTTGACTGAAAGGAAAGTTATTTGCGTAACATCACCTGCACAACTGAGTGCAAGACTGGCAGAACTTCAAAACGAAAAACAGATAATCAACCAATTTGTTGCAACGGAATCCATTATATTACCGTGATTAAAAATAACGAAAAGCTATTACAGCCAATATTCGTTAATGCTGGGGTAGAAGCTAAATACCGTAAGGAATTGCAGACATTAATAAAAGAAATGGCTAATTCATACGCCTATTGGATACGTGCAGACTTGCGCCAAATGGCTATGGATGCCGATATGACTATTCCTATTTATCTAACGAATAAGCTTAAAAAAACGCTTGATAAGTTAGCTAATCAATGGGAAGTAAAGTTTCACGGATTATCAATATTCACAGCACAAAAGTTCATTGATGGTACGCGCGGTCATGTAGAGCAATCATTAATGAAGTCATTAGAGCAACAAGGTTTCGCAATCAAGTTCAAGCCAACTATGCCGGTTATGAGTGCGGCTAAGTTATCGCTTAATGAAAATGTAGGTCTCATCCGTACTATTCCAAAGCTATTTCATGCCCAGGTTGAGGGTGATGTATGGCGCATGGTGCAATCTGGATTCGATCTTCAAAAGCTAACTAATGCGATTGAGTACAGATATAAAAAAACACACTGGCGGGCTTCATTCATTGCTAAAGATCAATCAAGTAAAGTTAAAGCCGTGATGGAAAAGGAACGGCAATTGGAATTAGGGATTACTGAAGCGATATGGCAACATTCACATGCAGGGCATGAACCTAGGCCAAGCCATGTTGCAGCCGGGAGAGATAAGCTACGATTTGACATAAGAAAGGGAGCCTATCTTGAGAGCAATGGAGGAAAGTGGGAATGGCAATTGCCGGGTGGCACTGCGATAAATTGCAGATGTACAAGCCGTTCCATAATTAAAGAATTTGGCGACGTATAAATTAATTGTTGACATTCCCAAAAAAGTGGTATAATAATATTTAAATTGAACACGGTTTAATAAATGGCTAAATATCGACTAGCAGAGGATAAGAAACATTGGATTACAGCCAATGGTGCGCATTTTCTTGTCGATGAAAACGGCGAAGGTGAAAAGCCGTTTACTAATCAAATGAACGCAAAAAAAGAAAAGGATTTAACGGATAAAGATTCAACAACAACGCGGCCAAGAAATTCAGAAGAAATAGACAAGGAAGAATGGTATTACACTGATAGACACGGAAAGCGAGTAAGAACAAGACGCAATCAAGAGAAAAAGAAAGACGATTTAGACGCAACGCTACCACGATCATACAGACGAGAATCAGATAAGCCATTGCATACATCCAAAACACTCCCCTATCGACCTACGCATGCTAATGATGCTGATATATTCGCATTTGATAAATCTGTGCGTAACTTTGATGTAGACGGTCGCTTACATGTGGCGACAACAAATATAAGCAAGGCTATGGTATGTCCTTACCTTGGATCAGAAATTCCAGGCTATCAGCAGTTAGGACTAGACGCAAATAGAGTTTACCAGTTATTGCGTGATCCTGAAGAACTCAAGAAAGCAGCGTCCACATTCAACAATTTACAAGTTCTTGAGATACACAAGCCTGTTAATGCCTCAGAGTCTTTACGTGAAAATACTGTAGGGACAACCGGCTCAGATGTGACTTTTGATGGAACTTATCTTAAATGTTCTATGGCTATATGGGATGCCGCAGCCATAGCCGGTATAGAATCAAAGCAGCAAACAGAACTATCAAGCGCATACAGATATACTCCTGACATGACGCCAGGTGTATTTAATGGTGTGGCCTACGATGGCGTTATGCGTGACATCATTGGCAATCATGTTGCACTCGTAGAAGTAGGCCGCGCAGGACATGATGTCATTGTTGCGGATAAACAAATTGCAAGACCCCAAAAACTTACCCGACAAGGTGAAAAAATTATGACTATCACAAAAAAAGATGCACGATCAGCCTTGCGGGTAGCGTTAGCGCAAGATGCTGAAATTGACAAAGAACTGTTGGCGTTAGCACTCGATGAAGATACCGAGGAAGATAACGACGACGAATATGAAGATGATCCAGAAAATACAGGGAAACGCCGTAAAAAGGTAGTGGCTCAGGATGGGGACGAAACAGAAGAAGACGAAGAAGATAAAAAGCCAGCTATGGATGCCGCACAGGTTCAGCTTGCTATTGATTCAGCGGTAAAAATAGCTAAATCTGATATGGAAGCATTGCATCAAGCTCGTAAGGATGTTGCGCCATTAGTCGGTGAAGTTGCAATGGATTCGGCGGAAGCGGTTTACAAATTCGCTCTTGATAATGCCAAAATTGACACAAAAGGCGTTCACCCTTCCGCATTTAAATCTTTGGTGTCTATGTTAAAGACTACAAAAGATCACGTTCACGTAGTAACAATGGATTCTAATTTACGCCGTCAAACCGCAGAAAAGATTCCTGGCATTAACAGATTCAGAGGAGCGCTATAATGGCTGGCTTTCAACGTACGATAAATTTACAGCCAGCTCCCGGATTAGAGGGTGATTTTGCTGGCTCCAATCCACGTTCAACCGTACTGGCTGGCCCTGGTGAATTAGTTGCCGCCGCCGCTGGTGTAACTATTGGCCGCTTTGCATGGGACAATAACACGGGTATCGTGACTAATACCGCAGGTGTTGGTTCTGTTGGTTTTGTGCATCGCAATCAACCTGTATTTATCACAGACTGGCTTGGCGAAACATCAACTGTAGTCCCTGAAGGTTTGCCGGTAACTTTGTTTACTGGTGGTGATTTTTGGGCAAGATTTGCCGGTGGCGCGACTAAAGGACAAAAAGTTTACGCTTCATACCTTGATGGCACATGCTCAAGTGCTGCAACCGGAACGCTTCCTACAGGTGCAAGTGTTACCGGCTCTATTGCCGCTAACGTAACCACATCATCAGCGGCTATCGTAGCTAATACTGCAACGAGCATCGAGATTGCTGGCACTACGATGACAGTTACCACACTTGGTGCTGGCTCTGTTTTGTGCCCTGGTATCGGTCAAACCGTATCAGGTACAGGAATCACAACCTGTACTATTGATGCTCAATTGACTGGTACAGCAGGTGCAGCAGGAACATATACTGTTAGCGTATCTCAAACCGTAGCAGCAGCATCGGCGGCCACATTCTCAGGCGGTGGCTTAACTGTTGGCGCAATGACTTCCGGTACTTTATTTGTAGGTCAAACCATTAGCGGCACTGGCGTAACAACTGGCAACGCGATTATCGGTTTAGGTACTGGTACAGGTGGAGCAGGAACTTATGTTGTAAGCATTGGCGATGCAGCGACCACGTTCGTCATGACTGGATCAGGTGGCACTTTAACAGTGACAGCAGTTGGCTCAGGTTCATTGACAGCAGGTCAAATCCTATCAGGTTCAAGCGTAACATCTGGAACTGTTATTACTGCAAATCTTACCGGAACCGGAACAACAGCATCAACCTGGCTTGTTGATCGAGCGTCTACAGCATCATCCACAACCATTACTGCTCTTGGTGCGGTCGAGACAAACTTCACAGTTGCTTCGACGTGTGCAGCCGGAGAACTGGCTAAAATCACATCAAGAGGTATCTAATCATGAATCTTAAAGGACTTGAAAGAGTAGACCGCGCTTTATTGGCGCAACAAGCTGGCATCCATTTAGCTTATGATGCTTCATTCTATCCGGCTGAATGGAACCGTGATATTCAAATGGCTATGGATGCTCAACCCACATTAGTTACTTCGACTAATGCCGGTTATCCTGCATACCTGGCTAATTTACTTGACCCGAAAGTCATTGAAGTCGTAGTGGCGCCAATGAACGCCGTTGAGATTGTTGGCGAAGGCAACGAGCAGAAGAAGGGCGATTGGGTTACAGCATCAGCTCAATTCTTGATGGTTGAATATGATGGCGAAACATCAGGCTATGGTGACTTCAATAACAATGGTCAAGCTGGTGTCAATACCAACTTTATAAGCCGTGAATCATTCCATTATCAGATTTTTACAGAATGGGGTGAAAAAGAACTGGAAACGGCTGCACTGGCTAAGTTGGACTTGGCTTCACAAAAGAACATCGGCTCTGTTTTGGTATTGAATAAATTCCAAAATCAAAGTTATTTCTTCGGTGTTGATGGCCTCAAAAACTACGGTTTGTTAAATGATCCTGCCCTATTGCCTAATATCGCACCATTACAGCAATGGAATCTTTCAACTACAGATGGTCAAGAAGTATTCGAAGATATTCGCAGACTATTTGCTCAATTGCAAACACAAGCGAAAGGCACAATAAAATCAAACGAAAAAATGGTTTTGGCTTTATCTCCAACAATGGAAACAAACCTGCTTAAAACGAATCAATACAATGTTAATGTGTTGGATCAATTGAGCAAAAACTTTCCTAATCTTCGCATTCAAACGGCTCCAGAGTATGAAACCGCCGCCGGTGAATTGATGCAATTGATTGTTGAATCCGTAAATGGTCAGCCAACAGCAATTACCGCATTTACTGAAAAGCTAAGAGCACATCCAATTATCCCTTCAGCATCTTCCTGGAGACAGAAGAAAAGCCAAGGTACTTGGGGTGCTATTATCTTTCGTCCGGTTTACATTGCCGGGATGATTGGTTTGTAATTTTAATTTATTAGAGGGGTTAAATTTTATGGCTGTAGTTACAGTTGGATGCAAATTACCAAACGGTATAATTTTAGAGTTAGACGGAAAACGTGTAACTCTAAATGGTGTAAATAGTTCAGAAATTATTGGTGGACATGGCTTAACGCATGGCGTAGACAAAGAGTTTATGGATGTTTGGCTTGAGCGTAACAAAGATTTATCTATTGTGAAAGGCAGCTTTATCTTTTGTCATGAAAATGCAAAGAATACAGCAGCAGAAGCAAAAGATCGGAAGAAAGAGAAAACTGGGCTTGAGCAATTGAGTCGTAGCAAGTTACCGAATGGCTTAAAAGAAATGACTGCCTAATGTCAACAGTTACGTTTTTACCTGATTTATTCAAGGCGCGTTATCCAGAGTTTGCAGCGGTCAGCAATGATTTGTTGCAACTTTATTTTAACGAGTCTTGTTTATATCTGGACAATACAACTACAAGCAGGGTTGTCGATTTAACTGAACGTCAATTATTACTTTGGATGCTTACCGCTCACATTGCCAAAATAAATGGCAGTGGAAGCGGGGCAATCGGAGCTGGGCGAGTTAATACTGCTACAGAAGGAACTATATCTGTTGGCTTTGAGTTTTCACCAAGTAAGGGTGGTTTGCAAGCTTGGCTATACCAAACACAGTATGGTACTAGCTATTGGGCTGCAACCGCACGTTATCGGACTATGAGATACGCAACAGAATGGCAAGCAGTGTAACGGGTGGTGATAAGTTCAAGGCGGCACTTGAGGATTTAGCCAAAAAGCTTGGCGGTAATCCTGTTTTAAAAGTTGGCTTCCTTGAAACTGCTAAATATCCAGACGGTGAAAATGTTGCGGAAGTGGCATATAAAAATGAGTACGGTAATTTTAAGCAACCGCCACGACCTTTTTTTAGACGCATGATTGCATCACAAAAGAAAGGGTGGCCGGTACTTGTAAAGAAAAGTCTTATTAATACGGATTATGACGTTAATGGGACGCTTGATTTATTAGGGCAGCGCATTAAAAATCAGCTTCAAAATTCTATAAATGAGTTTTACGAACCGCCATTATCTCAGACTACTATTATGCTTAGATATATGCGGCGTAAGAATAAAAACTTGGTTGTAACGCCGGATGTTATAGCCCAGGCAAGGGAAAATATAAGGAAGGGAATAAGTACGGCAGGAACATCGACTAAACCACTGATTGATACAGCAGTAATGTTACGATCTGTTGACCATTATATTGATAAAAAAGAATGAATTTACATAGCATAGTCAATAGCGCAATAAAGAGGGTTAATCCTGATATATCCGCTACATTAAAGCGGTCAACGGGGTTTACAGTCGAGACTAATGGCAAGCAGACACCAACTTATGCAACGCTAACAGGGATGATACAGGTTCAAGCAACAAGTGGAAAAGACCTTGAGCACATGAATAACTTGAATATTCAAGGCGTTTTTAGAACTGTTTATTTATTAGGGAATTGGGCTGGGGTAGTGAGAACAGATAGTAAAGGCGGAGACATTATGTCTTTCCCACAAATACCCGGCGGCACAGTGCATAACTGGAAAGTGATTAATGTTAAAGAGACTTGGCCTGATTGGTCAAGTGTAATTGTGGTGCTGCAATGACGGCAACAGTAGTACCGGCGCAAGATGCTGTTTTTATCGTTTTACGCACATTTATAAAGTCAATTATAAATTGTGAAGTCATACAAGGATTGGGTAATTATGTATCAATGCCGGTTGGTGGATTTATAGCGATCACACCATTGTTTCAAACAAAATTAAGCACTAATTACAACACATTTCATGATGGAACTTTTGACACAGTACCAACGGAAGTAATGACGCAATCATCATTACAAGCGGCTGAATTAACGATACAGATAGATTGTTATGGCGTTAATAGCGCAGAGTGGGCAACGGCCATCAGTACGCTATTAAGAGATGATTATGGGTGTATTGCTTTAGCTCCATACTGCCAGCCTTTACATGCTGACGATCCTAAGCAAATGCCGCTCATTACGGGAGAGGAAAATTTTGAACAACGCTGGACGTTAAATGCAGTATTGCAATATAACCCAGTGACTACAGTACCGATAGAATTTTTCGACGAGGCGATTGTTTCCACAATCAATGTCGAAGCAACATATACTTTACAATAACCCAGGATACAGACAATGGCACAATCAATATCCGCTTCACAATTAGTAAACATACAACCGGGGGTATTGGCGGCGAGTGGTAATCCATTGTCGTTAAACTCTGTTTTCCTTACAACCAATACAGCCGTCCCAATTGGCACGGTACAGCCCTTCCCTACTTCTGCAAGTGTTACATCATTTTTCGGAGCTGGATCCACAGAAGCAACATTAGCAGCAGTTTATTTTAACGGGTTTACAGGCTCTAATATTAAACCGTCAAACCTGTATTTTTCTCAGTACAATACAGCAGCGGTATCCGCTTATGTGCGAACTGGTTCATTATCTGCAATGACGCTTGATGAATTGAAAGCCATTTCAGGCACTTTGATTCTATCAGTCGATGGTGTTACAAAGACTTCAAGTTCTTTCGATCTTGCGGCGGCAACGAGTTTTACAAATGCTGCAACTATTATTCAAGCGGCTTTCAGTGTAGCGACTATCCCAACGGTTACTTATGATACTGTACGTCAAGCATTTGTAATCACATCAACATTAACCGGCGCAACATCAACAGGTGGAGCGGTGACAGGCACAGCGGCGACTGCATTAAAATTCACATCAGCAACCGGCGCCGTATTAAGTCAGGGCGCGGCTATAGCGGTTCAATCCTCATTCATGGATGCCGTTATTAACGTAACTCAAAACTGGGGTTGCTTCATGACATGCTTTGAGCCTGTTACAGATGATAAGACCTTGTTTGCAACATGGGTTAATAGCAAAAACGACCGCTATTTATATGTGTGTTGGGATTCAGATGCCAATGCAATTGTCGCTAATAACGCCACAGCATTTGGCCCATTGGCTAAAGCAGCGGCTTACGATGGTGTGTGCGTAGTTTACCCAAGCGCAGATAAAGCAGCTTTTATTTGCGGTACGATTGGATCCATTGACTTCAATCAACGCGAAGGACGGACAACCTTAGCATTTAGAGGGCAATCTGGTTTAACCTATGATATTACAGATGATACCCAGGCGATCAATCTGAAAAACAATGGTTATAGTTTTTATGGTGCTTATGCAACGGCAAACCAACAATTCGTGGGCTTGCAAAATGGCAATATGCCAGGCCGATGGTTGTGGATTGATCCTTATGTGAATCAGATTTATTTCAATTCACAATTGCAACTGCAGCTTATGGTATTGATGCAACAAGCTAAGTCATTACCGTATAACAATATAGGTTACGGCTTGCTTAGGGCAGCATGTCAAGACCCTATTAACCAGATGTTGAATTTTGGCGCAATTAGAACAGACGTGCCGTTATCTGAGTCTCAAGCGGCACAAGTCAATACGGCGGCGGGCCTAGCGGTAGATAAAACCATTAATACGCAAGGCTATTACTTGCAAATTTTACCGGCAAGCGCACAGGTGCGGCAAAACAGACAATCGCCGCCAATGACGCTTTGGTATACAGATGGCGGATCAATCCAGTACATCAATCTTGCTTCAATCGATATTTTTTAAGG
>Ga0265297_10006782_pt1 | contig 16332 bp, 10 predicted proteins | sample Munlanlwell13791_FD_192502 | JGI IMG/M metagenome (GOLD analysis project Ga0265297, IMG submission 192502) | Leachate microbial communities from a municipal landfill in Southern Ontario, Canada - Leachate well 137-91 | ecosystem: Engineered > Solid waste > Landfill > Unclassified | place... | reverse complement strand
GTTTCATTACTTAAAGCTATTATTGCAGATATGCAAAATCCTGCAAAAAAAGGGACGCCTTATTTGGTTATTATTATCGAAAGACTAAAAGAAGCCCTGGAGAAACAGGGGTTGCATTTGATTATGCAATAAATCATGTTCAACTTAATAACTTCTCAAACCTTTCTTTTTCATCGTAAGGCCCTATTACTCCTATTTTTAATTTTTCCGGTGAAAGCAGATCCGCTGAAACACGGCTTATATCTTCAATGTTTACTTCTTCGATTTTTTTAAGTATTTCTTCTGGTCTCATTATTTCGTTGTGAAGAAGCTCGTATTTGCCAAGCAGATGAGCGTATTCTTCTGAGTCCTCAAGGCTGAGAACCATTTTTCCTTTTATAAAGTTTTTTGCTTTTTCCAGTTCTTCCTGAGGGACTTTTTCTGTTCTGATTTTTTCGTATTCTGCGAGTATTGCAGTTACCGCCTCATCTATTCGCGCCACCTGAATTCCGGCTCCGGTAGAGAAAATTCCCGTGTCCTGAAAATTGTCGGTTGCCGTGTGGATGTAGTAGCAGAGTCCGCGCGCTTCTCTTACGCTCATGAACATTCTTGAACTCATATTGCCGCCTAAAATTATTGCGAGCAGTTTTTCCGCCCAGTGGTCTTTGTGCTTTTCGTTATATGACTGACCTCCGATAACTAAATGCGCCTGTTCCGTTTTTTTGTTGTGCAGATAAACACGATCTTTGCCGTCATGTTTTTTGTAAGGCTTAAAGTCAAATTTCTTTTTTACGTTATCGAATTTAAAGTATTTCTCGGCAAGCTGAAGTGCTTTTTTGTCCGTAATATCACCTGCAAGCGTAAGAACCATGTTGTCAGGCGAGTAGAGAGATGATTTATAATCGCGGAACTGCTGCTGTGTAACTTTTTTAATAAATTCAGGAGTGCCTATCTGGTCCCATCCCAGAGGCTGATCGCCGAAAACGAGTTTTTCAAAATCCCAGCCTATCTGATACATGGGAGTATCCTGATACATGTTATATTCCTCCAAAATAACGCCTCGCTCTTTGTCTATTTCGGTAGTATCAAATCTTGCATGCATCAGCATGTCCGAAATTACATCCATTGCTTTTTCAATATTTTCCGAAGCAACTTTTACATAATATCCGGCGTATTCTTTGCCCGTGAATGCGTTAAATTCACCGCCGACGCCGTCAATCGCCTCCGAAACTTCCTTTGCGTTTTTATACTTTTTAGCGCCCTTAAAAAACATATGCTCAAGAAAGTGCGAAATTCCGCTTATATCCTTGGTTTCATAACGCGAACCGGCTCCAGCCAAAAGTAAAACCGTTACCGCTTTTGTGCTCGGAAGATTTTCTGATATAATTCTAAGCCCATTGGGGAATTCATTCTTATTATGCATATATTTTAAATTAATTATTGAATAACCGCGGGTATTATACATGCGAAATTCTTATATGAGAACATCCAGGTACAGTTCCGGAACAAGGGACACTTCCGCGCGTAGGCATTCGCCTTTCAGCACTACGACGATTCTTTTTATCGGCGTTGTTGTACTAACTGTAATTATCGGATGTCGTTTGGTATATCTTCAGGGATTTAAATATGATTTTTATAAAGAAGCAGCTTCAAAAGAACATTCTGGTTACACCGAACTTCCGGCAAAAAGAGGTGAAATATTGGTACAGGATTACACCAGCGGAGATCTTTTTACCGTAGCTTCAAATACAACAATGGATTTAATTTATGTTGATCCAAAGCTTGTTACAAATAAAACTCTTGTTGCTCGCACTCTTGCCGATACTATTTTTGACGTTGATAATGAAAGGAAAAGAGACAACGAAAGGGTTGCATCGGAAAAAAGAGAATATAAAAGGACCGGCAATATGGACGCATACAACAGGGTAGCTGCACGTACGGACGAGGAATTAAAGGAAAATTTTTATCAGGAAATTTTAAAAAAAGTTTCCAGCAATGTTAGGGATGAAATTATTTTGGTTGAAAATGAATCCCGGGAAGTTTTGGACAGAATCGCAGCAAAAAAAATTAACGGAATAGAAATTAAGGGTGAATCAGTTATGGCTTATCCTGCAAAAATTTACGATAAAAGAAGAACCGCTCTTGATTTGGAAGATGATCTGCAGATACCCGCTGTGAGGCTTGAGCAGATTCTTATTGGTGAAAACCGATATGAAATTATTGCAAAGAAAGTAGACCCTGAAAAATCAAAAGTTCTCAGAGAAATTATAAAAAAAGATAACGAACAATACCCGGGAGAGAACAGATATGCCGGTATAGGATTTCAGGAGGAGTATTTTAGATTTTATCCGGAGAAAAGTCTTGCGGCAAATGTACTCGGATTTGTTGATCAGGCGGGCGGCGGACAATACGGAATAGAAGAAACTTTTGACCAGCAGCTGAAAGGTAAAAAAGGTATTTTTAAAGCACAGATGGATTCCGTGGGAAGGCAGATTACAGTTGGTGAAAGCGTAATTCAGCCCGCCGTAAACGGTGAGGATATTGTACTTACCATAGACAGGAATATTCAGCTTGAAGTTGAAAGACTTATTAAAAAAGGAGTTGAAGAATTCAGAGCAAATGCCGGGCAGGTTATAGTAATGGATCCAAAAACAGGAAAAATACTTGCAATGGCTCATTATCCGAGTTTTGATCCTAACAGTTACGGCGATGTATTTGCAAAAACAGATGTTGATTTTACACCTGAGGAAATAGCCAATCTAGTGCCTGCCGACGAGGAAGACACTACGAAATACTGGTTTTACAGAAATTACGATACACATGACCGATATCAGGTTTTTAAAAATGAAGAAGAAGGAAAAGACGCAGTGTATCAGCGATTCGCAAACTGGGTCGGCCAGGAGGTTTATAAAAATAAACTTTTGGGTGAAATATATGAACCCGGGTCTGTATTTAAACCGATAGTTATGGCTGCAGCTCTTGATGACGGAGATGTAATGCCGGAAACTACATATTATGAATCGGGTCCCATTAAAGTTGATGAATTTGAAATTCATAATTCTACCGATCAATACAGAGGTCTGCAGACAATGACAAACGTATTGGAGGAGTCTTCGAATATCGGTATGGCTTGGGTTGCAAAAAAAATTGGAAGGAATCTTTTTTACAGTTATGCCGTTAAATTCGGTTTTGGCGACAGGCTCGGAATTGAATTTGATAATGAAGAAAAAGGCTACATGGAATATTTTACCGAATGGGCGGACAGCGAACTTGTAACACATGCATTCGGCCAGGGTATTACGGTAACACCTTTGCAGATTGCATCCGCATACGCTGTAATGGCCAACAAAGGGGTTTTAATGCAGCCTTATATTGTTGCCGCTGTTCGCGATGCAAACGGAAAAATTATCAAAACAGAACCTCAGGTTATTCGCCAGGTGATATCTGAAGATACTGCAAATACAATAACACAAATGATGGTGAGCGCTGTCGAAAACGGAGTTGCTCCGAAATCCAAAGTTGAAGGACATTTTGTAGCTGGAAAAAGTGGAACAGCCCAGACATATAAATACGGAAAACCTTTAAGCGGAGCGGGAACAACCATTACCACATTTGCCGGATATGCGCCGGTTGATGATCCGAAATTTGTTGTTGTAGTTAAATATGATTTTCCCAGATCTTCCGAATGGTGCGCAAATACTTCGGCACCCACAGCAGCCGAAATAGAAAAATTTCTTTTTAGTTATTATAATATTCCGCCCGATAAATAATCCTTTTCTCATGAAAAAATTCTTACAAATATTAATTTTAAGTTTTATTATATGTGTTTTTTCCAACACCGCATTTGCCGAATATAAAGTTACAGCCTGGCTTGTGCCGTGGGACAATCAGGCCGGCATAGATTCGATTACAAGAAATGCCGATTATATAGATGTAATAAGCCCGTTTTGGTATCACGTGAACGAAGACGGAAGCCTGACAACTGTAAAAGACGGCGAGGATCCCGTTGTAACAAAACTTGCCCGCGACAATAATATTCTTTTAATTCCGACAATCAGCAATTCTTTTGACGGCGAGAAAATTTCGGGTTTTTTAAATGAACCTGTACAGAAAAAAAATGCCATAAAAAATATTGTAGATTTAGTTAACGGGAAAAAATATGACGGAATCGATATCGATTACGAGGGGATTAAAAGCACCGATATTGACGCTTTTACGGCTTTTATAAAGGATTTAAGGACTGAACTAAATAAAACACAGAAGAAGCTTACAATTGCAATTATGGCCAAAACCGCCAATTCATTGAAAATTTACGGAAACCGCGGACAAGACTGGCCCAAACTGGCTCTTTATGTTGATGAATTCAGAATTATGGCTTACGACTACGGGTGGAAGGGCAGCATCCCGAGGCCTGTGGCGCCCGCATTTTGGGTTGAAGATGTTATAGAATATGCTGTCGCCAATGTTCCTAAAGAAAAAATTTATCTTGGCGTGCCATATTACGGATACGGATGGTCCAGCGATTTTTTTTCCAGTTACACTTATTCGACGATTCTTTTTATTTTGGAAAAATACGGAGTTGATTTTCAGTACGATCCGGTTCAGAAAACCAACAGGTTGTTTTATGTGAGCGATCAGGACGCAAGAGATCCAAAAATTGCGCATGAAGTATGGTTTGAAAATCATGTTTCACTTGAACCAAAACTTGAAATTGTAAAAAAATACGGCATTGGAGGGATATCAATCTGGAGGCTTGGTAAAGAGGATAATGAGAACTGGAGAAGAATAAGAAAAGTGTTAAAAGATGAACCTCTCGGAGATGTTTTATATTTCCGCGATGTCGATAAGAATACAAAATATTTTACATATATTACACGGCTTGCCGATTTGGGAATTGTAAAAGGAACCGGAGGCACAAAGAATTTTTCACCGCTTTCTAAAGTGAACAGGGCGGAAATATTGAAAATGGCATTAAACAGTTTTGCAAAAGATATTTCAAAATATTCTTTTACGGAAACCAGAACCGCGGATTTTGTTAATCCTTTTAACGATATTTTTGACAGCGAATGGTACTTTGGCTATGTGCAGACAGCTCTTGAACAAGGCATAGTTAAGGGATATCCTGACGGTACATTTAAGCCGGCTCAGAATATTAAGCGCGTTGAAGCTTTAAAGCTGGCTCTTGAGAGCGCGGGAATTGATTTGGGGCTGGTTGCATCTGCTTCAAATATTTCTTCGGGTGAATGGTATGCTCCATACAAAAAATGGGCTATGGACCACAACATGTATACAAATGCCAATTTTAAGCCCGATGAAGAAATAACCAGGGCTGAAGCCGCCTTTATTATGGCGAAGGTTATTGAGGCTGTTGAATAGATTTTAATTTAAGATTATTTTAGAATTTTTTCATTTTAGTCTGGTATATATTTATCAGATTATTTATTGTATTCAAATTATCTATGTATTGACATTGTCACTACATTTTACTATAATGAAGTTATAATATTAATAATTTTTTATGACTACAATACAGCTTCGTATTGATGAATCTACAAAAAAAGCGGTAAAAAAAACTCTGGATAAGATTGGTCTTGATTTAAGCAGTGCTATAAAAATTTATCTTATGCAGATTGTGATTAAAAAGGGCATACCGTTCCCTCTAATGACCGAAAACAGTATGACCCCAGAGCAGGAAATAGCTATTCTCACGGCATCGAAAGAGGCAAAAATGAGTAAAAATGTTACAAAAGCCATGACGATTAAAGAAACAGTAAAATATTTAACAAAGCTTTAATGCTTATTAAATTTCATAAAACTTTTGAAAAAAACTTTAAAAAATTACCGGAACAGTTAAAAAAGAAAACAATTTTATCCATAAAAAAGTTTTCCAGCAATCCTCATGATCCCAAGTTAAGAAACCATGGTTTAAAAGGTAGACTGCTGGGTAAAAGAGCGTTTTGGGTCACAGGAGATTTACGTGTAATTTTTGAAGAATTTGACGGTTATGTGCTTGTTATTATGCTCGATGTGGGCACGCATAATCATGTTTATTGATTTTGCTCTTAAAGCATTGAAAAAAGGTCCTTTTTTTGCTATAATTAGATAATATAAAAATAAAAAACAAAACATATGACTACAGGCACACCGGAAACCGCAAGAAGAACGCCGGAAACTGCAACTCCGCAGGCGGAACTTGGCGAACGTGAAAAAAGATCGCAGGATTACGTTGAAAGCGTGGAAGAAAGGAATAAAAGACTTTTGGCAATGAGAAGCAAAAACAAAGGCACTCTTTTTGATAAATGGATTCAGAATAAAGACGCGGCTGAAAAAAAAGGAACAGCAGAAAAAAAAGAAACATCGGACGATCCGAAATTTTTGGCTTTAAGGGATATACCCGAAAGTCTTGGAGTAGTAAAAACCGAGGCTGCCGGGCTTTTGCATATGTACGAAAAGTTTTTGGGAACAAGGCAGCAGGCAATGGAACTATACAAAAATTGCTGGAAGAATAATAAATTCGATATTGATGTGCTGCGAAAAGAGTTTTCAAGAGAAAAGACCGCAGGTAAAACGGGATTTTATTTTGGAACCAGAAAGGTTGAGTGGGATTATGATTGGAAGTCCGGAAGAGGTACTATAAAAAATGGAATTAAGAAAGCCGGTTTTGACTCAGAGCATGTTGATTTAAAGGATAAAGCTTTTGCGACCAACGCTAAGCTTATTAATATTACCGGTTGGTGGGCGCATGATGTGAATGAAGATGAACCTCAGGGAGCTGATTTAAAAGGACCTAAATTAAGGATTAAAGGAGGAAAAGATTTTGTAAAAGATGTATTAAAAAAATTAAAAGGTGGCGGTTATGGCGATGAATTTCTCGGACGAACATTTAAGGACGCAATGACTAATCTAAAAGATGAACTTAAAGCCGAAACCGATACGGGTGAACGTGACAGCGGACTTTCTCCAAGACAGGAGGGTGAAGTGTTAAAAGCCTCATTGGAAGCGCAAAAATTGCACACGGGAGTGGTTTATAAAGATAAAGAAAAAGAAGAACTTTATAAGTATTTTTCAACACAGGTTCAGAATAAATGGTTTGTTTTATCCGATGATAAGATTGGGTCTATGGATTTTGTTTACGGAGCGGGCGGTAACAGCCCCAAGGATTACATGTATCGTTATTCTCCGGATAAAAAAAGAATTTATTTTATTCGTATAGATGGAAGAAATGTAAGCGATTTAAAGTTCGGCGGATACATTGATGTTGATGAAAAAGCAAAAACAAAAACTTTAAAAGAGTGGCAGGTTTTAAACAAAAATGATGCTGAAAAAGAATTTAAAGGGTTAATTGATTCTATGAAAGACGCCGACATGGTTAAAGAACTTATGGATTACGGCCAGAAAATTGAGGGCGTAAGCATGCTCGACAGAACAAGAGGAATGGTTGCAGCGACCGCTGCATTTAAAAAAGGAGTCGCTTATAACAAATTTGATTCAGATTTTTATGATGTTGTAAGAAAAGATCTGGATGTAAAACTTGAAAAACAGGGAATTACAACTAAAGAAGAAAGAGATAAATATGTTGAACCGAGAATTGATGATTTAAAGAAACAGCTTGATAAACTTATTGCGGAAAACAGTCTGATTCAGTCCGCCATTAAAGAAAAACAGGATGTAAAAATTTCCATCAATATTGCCGATGATATTGTATCTGTGGATTTGGCGGATATTGCGGATAAAACAAAACACAGAGGTGCTCTTGATGCTGCAAGAGCGGCTAAGGACAGCGTGGAAAGCAGAGCGAAGGATTTGTATGGACAATTTGAAGAAAAAGTTAAAAAAACTTTTAAAGGAGCATCGGGAGTTATGATGATGGTTTTTAGCAAATTTTTCAAAATTACGCCGGAAAGCATTAAAGATTATCTTGCCGGAGGCAAAGACAAAGCGTTTTCAACAACGGGACTTGTTCTTGGCGCATTAGGATTAAGCAAGGGAGCCGGAGTGTTCGGAGGTTCAAAACTCGATCAGAAAAGTATGGATGAAGCTATCAAAAGCGGAAAATCCGATAAGGTTCTTGCAAAAGAAACAATTTTTACCGAAGATGTAAAACTTACAAACAAAAAAATTATTATTCCAAAAGGCCACGGAATTCAGCCCGGAGGAAAGATGAAAGTTAAAAGGGACGGAAGTGATCAGGATATAGATAAAAAAGAAGAAAAGCAGGAAAATTCACAGGAAAAAGTGAAGAAAGGATTGTTTGGTATGTTCGGCGGAGGAGCGCATAAAGAAGAGGAAAATCTTCAGTTAAAAGATTATGAAATTGTAATCGAAAACGGAACAACAATCCCCAAGGACACTGTTATTCCAAAAGGTGCGAAAATAGTTAAAGTTTAAAATCAAAATAAAAATAAATATATGACTCAAATCATGGAAAAACTTTCCGTTCAGGACAAAGCAAAACTTTCCAGAGAAACAATTCTTGAATGGTATAAAGCGAAAAACCGCGAAAAGCTTGAGGATTTAAAGGAGGAGATTTTAACGCTTGCTCATACTGACAGAGAAAAATTACGCGGAATTATAATAGAAAACACAAAACGCGAACTGGAAAAACACAAGTCCTTAACCGCAGAGCAGCGTGAAGTCCAGGCAAAACAATTTGCCGACGAGCTGATTAAAGCAATCGTAGCAAAAGAAAGCATTGAATCGGTTATGAAAAGATATGAGTCTATGATGAGGCTGGGAGGGCCGAATGCTCTAAAAAACAGATGGATGGAAAATAATCCCGGATCAAAAATCGAAACCGGAATTGATGATCCAAAATATCTTGCCTTAAGAGAAATACCGGAAAGTTTAGGGGAAATTAAAAATGAAGCAGTGGGGCTTCTTTATATGTTTGAAAAATTTATAGGAACAAGAAAGCAAGCACTGGAAATTTACGATAAATGTTGGAAGAATGATAAATTTAATATAGATTTTTTACGCAAAGAATTTACAAAAGAAAAGACTAAAGGCAAAACTGGATTTTTTTATGGCACAAAAATTGTCGTTTGGAGGCCTGAATTTTTGACCAAATGGTCAACAGTAACAAATTCAATAAAAGCAGCCGGTTTTGATTATGAAACATACAGCTGGACAACGTCGGATGCCCGAAAAGTTGCAAAAGTTAAAATTAAAGGATGGTGGGCTCATGATATTGATGAAGAATGGACTCCTGATTTAGTTAAAAGGCCTCTTACGGGCAACCTTTCAGTTAATGAACGTACTGATTTTAAAGGAGGAAGTAATTTTACCAAGGAAGTTTTAAGTAAATTTAGCACTGATAATAAATCTGGAGGATATGGCGACGAATTTTTAGGTAGAACTTTTAAGGATGCCATGACTAATTTACATAAAGAACTTAAACCGGAAGAGGATAAAAACGAGCGCGACAGCGGACTTAGCCCAAGAAAGGAAGGGGAAGTTTTGATGGCGGCGACATACATTAAGGATAATTTATCTTCAGGTGTCGTTTACAAAGAAGAATCTCAAAAATTGTTATATAATTGGCTTTCTAAAAATGCGATTAATAAATGGGTAAAGCTGGAAGAAAAGGAAATTGGATTAATGACATTCTTATTCGGCCGCGGATCAAATAATTATTTATACAGATATTCTCCGAAGAAAAATGAAGTTTATGCTATGAGAATTGATGGTTCAAATGTTGAAAAGGGACATTTTGGAGCAAGAATTTTTATAAAGAATAACGCACTCCACAGCTGGGAAAGCTTTAATAAAGAGAATACCGAAAAAATGCTTTCCTATGTTTCCGAGAATATGACACCTCAGGAAATTAGCGCCGAACTTTTGGATTACAGAATAAAAGATCAGGCTCCGGAAAAGGTCAGCAGTCAGGATAAACTTGATGTCACAAGAGGTATAGCGGGGTCCGTATTCGGATTAAAAAATGTTGAATATGAAAATATTCAAACTGGATATGTTGATAAATTAACCGAGAAATTAAAAGAAACGCTAGTAGCAAAGGGCATGGATAAAGATAAAACACAGGAATATGCGGATTTAAGAGCTTCGAATGTTAAAGATGAGATTCATAAAATTATTGAGGCTGATGAAGTTCTTAATAAAGCCTGCAAAGATGATTCCAAAGTTAAATTGGAAATAAAGGTCGATTCTAATGATCAGGTCGCAGTAAGGCTTACAGACAGAAATTTAGAAAAAAAATTAAAACGTGATATAGATAAAAAATCTGAAGACGATAACTCTCCCGAAGCTGTGGAAGGCGGTATTATGAAACAGATTGTTGGATGGGTTGAAAAATATGCAGGCAGATTTACAGGGCTTGTTATGGTTGCAATGGAAAAAGTATTTAAAATTTCCGATAAAGTTAAAGAGTATGCAAAAGGAACGCCGACTTATATGGGAGCTTTTTTATCTTTCTTGGGATTTAAATCGTCAAAAGATTTAGTTTCAACAAAAAGAATTAAAGAAAAAGCCTTTGAAAAACTTCCACCGGCGAATAAAAGGTCATATTCCTTAACAAAGAAAATGATTTTTGAGGAAGACATAACTTTAAAAAATAAAAAAATTATTATTCCAAAAGGAAAAGGTTTTATACCGGGAGGCAAAATGAAACTTCTTCTTGATTCAAGGTATCCGGCCGAATTTGATCCGGATAAAACAGGCGCTGAATTAAAGGGCAAAAAAGATATAAAATCAATATTCAACACATTAAAAAAATCAAAAGAACAGTATAAGGATCATGAAATAACAATTGAATCGGGCACTGTTGTCCCTCATAAAACTGAAATACCAAAAGGTTCGAGAATCGAGAGGGTTTAAAGTTCATTAATAACCGCCGAAAGGCGAAAAAATATATAAATAACAAAAATTCAAATGACTACAAGAGAAAAAAAAGAAGCAAAAACTTTCGATAATGTAGAGGCGTCTCCTCTTACAGAAAATGAAAAGTCGAGACTATCCAGAAGGATGATTTTAGACTGGTATAAAGCCCACAGGCTTGAAAAACTTAAAGCCCTTCAGGATGAAATTACAAGCGCAACGTTTTCCGAAAAAGAGGGCTTAAAAGAGAAAATTGTAGAAAATACAAAGAAAGAGCTTGAAACCCATAAGGAGCTTACAGCGCCGGAAAAAGAGCGTCAGGCCAAAAAATTTGCAGATGATCTTATTAAAGTGGACTCAGGATCTGAAAATATTGAAAGTGTGGCTAAATATCATGTTGAACTTGGGCTTGGCGAAACATTGTTTTTTTCAACTCTTGATGAATATACCGGAAAAGAAAGACAATCAGAAGCTTTAAAAAATTTAATGAAGCACGATCTTTTTAAGAAATTATTTGAAAGTTTAAAGCAGAATGATGAGAAAACCGCACGCGAAATTGAGATGTGTATAAAAGAAGGAAATTATGACGAGCTTAAGAAAAAACTTATAGAAGCCTCAGGCGGCAAAGTTAAAAAAGAAAATATAGATCAGATGTTCGGAATAGCTTCTTTTGATAAGCTCGGGAAAAAAGAATTAACCGGGATAAGTACAATAGATACGTTAATTACTTCTTTGGGGTCGTTAAAATTTATTGGCAATATATACCCCATGCAGAAAGCTGCGGAAGACTTCGAAGTACCTTATTTTCTTGTTGTAAGGCTTGCTACTCAAAGTCTTAAAGGGTTAAAACAGATGGATGATAATCTTCAGAAACATAAAATTCTGATTGAAGAAAAAGAAAATAAATCTACAAAAGATCTTGAGCGTATCAATTTTATTCAAGCTATAAATAGAATGCGCTCAAAAATGGATGAAAAGATTTCCGATGATTCTCTTGAGAGCAACTTTTCAATTTTGCTCGAAAAATATCTTGATAAAAAAGTTCAGGAAGGAAAACTGAATGAACAAACGAAACTTGAGATTAAATCCAGAGCAAAACTTGAAGATCTCAGACTTATTCAGCTTTATTCTTTAACTTACGGCAAAGACGAGGATAGAGAGAGATTATGGTTTCATTTATTATCAAGACTGCCGACAATGATAAGGTTTCATACAAGAAATATGGGAGAAGGAAGAGATTTGAGAAAAGCCATCAGTGAATACCACGGGAAACGATTACTCTATAGAGATGCATGGCATTTTAAAAGAGAAGCGAAAAAATGGGGGCTTGCGGAGATTATGGGGGATATGAATAAACTCGAATCTGGAATAAAAGGAAATGGCGGACAAACTGGTAAATTGTTCGGAGATGCGGAAAAATACAAGCTCGGCGAGGACGCGAGAAGAGTGTCTGCCAGTGAAATGTACGATCATGATTTGATAATGAAAAATTATCGAACGCTTTCAACCAAAGCGAGTGAAATAATGACTCAGCAAGCCAAAGATTTAATAAACGCCGGTAAAGAACTTGATCCTTTTAAGAGGACTTTAGCGGAGAATCCCGAAATGAAGATAAGTGAGCTTAACCTTTCGGACAAGACTAAAAAAGCAATATTCCCCGCATTAGCCGAGAATATGGATGCTATCGGTCAAAAACCGCTTAAAGAGTTAGTAACTGCGTATGGTGAACGAATGGTTGAACTTAGAACTATGCATGATGTTACGAGAGCTCGTTTTCAGGCTCTTGCTGAAACTATAGATGAAAAAGTCGGAAGACCTTTCGGTGAAAAGCTTGATGCACAGCAGAGGGCGATTTCGGACAGAAAACAAACAATAAAAACTCACGAGGGGATACAACAACTTCAGGATCAAATGACCGCATCGGGAAAAGTAAAAAGATTTGCTAAATATGGCGCACTTCCGACATTTTTAATCGGTGCTGAGATTTATGAATTAGGCAAAGGTACAGTAAAACCCCGTGAAGTTGCATGGGATTTGGGAGAAGCGGCAGCAGGATTTGTGCCTTTTCTTGGTACATCTCTTGATTTTAAAGCATGGTGGACAGAAAAAAGTTTATCCGGAAAAAAACTCGGAAAAAAAGAAAAATGGATGTCTTTTGGATTCGGATGTATCGGCCTTGTTGCAGATGCTTCTTATGCTTTTGCCGGTGCAGGAATGTTTCTCCGTACAGCTATCGGAGGAGCAAGATCCGCAAGAAGATCTGTCACAGTAGCAAGAGAAGGTCAAGGTATGGTTGCGGCAGCGCGCGCCGTTGATGTTGCGGAAGAAGGCACATGGCTTCATAAAGGCATAATGGGCGTAAGGTCAAGAGTCGGACAGGCAGGAAAAGCCGGAAAGTTTGAAAGTGGACTTGAGGGCATAATAAGGAATAAAGCTTATGAACAGTCTATGCTGATGAGTAAATGCGGATTAAAAGAAACTGACGACATAAACGCTGTAAGAAAAGCAATGAGTGAAGCAAACGTCAGTCCGGAAAAAATGGCTGAACTTAAAAGACTGGAAGGTCTTTTGCTTGAAACAACCGGAGGTAGCAATTATTTAAAAATATTTAATGAGCAGAAAATCGGAAGGATGAGTGTTCCGGAATCCTGGCTTGGAAGAACTTGGATGGGGATAAAAAGTTCTCCAAGAAAGTTTAAGGAATTTATATTCGGCGACGGAGTCAAAAAATTAAAAAAACTTGGTTTTTCGGAAAAGGAAATTGAACGATTAACAAAGAATTTTGAAAAAATGAGAGTGCTTCAAGACGACCGTGAAGTTGCGGTAAAAAGACTTGCGGAGCTTACAGTAGGCAAAGAAAGAAAATTTGCCGAGCTTAAAGGTATAGAAAGCAGTCTTGGAAAAGCAATTACTCCTGAACAGAGGAATCTGTTGGACGTATTGGAAAAGGAAAGGGTATTAACATTGGATAAAACAAAATCTTTAAAAGAGATAGAAGCATTAAAAATTAAATATAAAGGGAATAAAGAAATCCTTGAGATTATTGCCCGAGTTGAGAAAGGTGAAAAAGTAAATGTCAGTCGTGAATTCATGAAATTTGGAAAAGTAGAAAAGGGTGCTGAAAAACTTCCTTCTTATGCAGCAGACTTAAAAAAGCTCGGTTTTTCAGATCAAGAAATACAAGAATTTAGTAAAAATGTTGCTAAGCAAAAACAGGCAAGGCTCGATGTCTTAAAAGAAAAATATAAGCACGATCCAGTTCGTTTGAATGCAATAAAAAAACTTGAGCAGGATATAAAAGTTGAACCTGTAAAACCGGGAGTAAAATATGTCCCATCAGCAGATCATGAAAAAGATTTAAAGACTCTTGAAAGTTTTCAGACTTGTAATAATGAGATAAGCGCTGTCGGCAAATCAAAAAAGGAACTTGAAACATCTCTTGAGCAAACGCATAAAGATTGGCTTGATAGTGTAAACAAGAATCACGGTGAACTAAGCAAGGTTGAGCGTGAATTCGAAGAAGCAAATACAAATCTGTTACGTATTAATACTGAACTTAAAGATACTGATCAGGTTTTATTACGTTTTGATATTGAAATGCAGAGACGCGTTGAGACTCTTACAACCGCTGCAGAATATACGCGAACGGCTGCAAAATATCTTCAGTACGGAGGATTTGCTACGGGAGCAATATGGTATTTTACAGGCAAGCACCCCGGCCAGCAGATTGGATATGCTGCAGATGCTGCATACACGGGAGGCAAATATGCAGTCAAAGCAGGGCATGAATTATATATTGCCGATCATTCGGGAACGCCGGCTCTTGATGTTATGATTGACGAACAGATTGATGCCTTAAAGAGGCAGCAAGGGTACAGAGCTATGTTTGAGAAAGCCAAAGGTTCGGGCGAATCCGAAATGGTAATTGCGCAAAGACATTTTGACGATCCTGAGATGCAGAGAGAACTGCGCGAAAGAGGCATGTTGCAGAAAGTAATGGACAGTATGAAAGAAAAAGGTACAGAAGCCGGCGGAGAAGATAGTCTCGGACGTGTTGAATATGCTGCATCCGACGCCTCAAAGAAATTAAAAGAAAAAATTTAATTTTAAATATTATTTAATAAAAACTTTTATGAATTCAGAAAAAATAAAAAAAATTGCAGTAATTGTTTTAATCCATTTATTGGAGGTTGTTATAATGTATTTTATAGGTATGTGGATTTGGACAACCATGGCTGATCAATACAAAATGTGGACGCTTGCCGCTATGTTGGTGATTTATGCGGGATACTTTATTGTATGCACAATCAATGATTACAGGAATGTGAAGTATTATATTCCTGAGCCTCCGATGTAAACGTATTGTGCAAGTTCATAATTCTGTTAAAATATCCGCGGATTTTTAACAACTAAAATTATGAACTTTGAAGGCGTTCGTGAAAAAACATTGGTACTTGTTAAACCTGATGCTATTCAGCGAGGTTTGATTGGCGAAATTATTGGAAGATTTGAGAGAAAAGGCCTGAAGCTTGTTGGAATTAAAATGATGAATCTTGATGACGCGGTTTTAAAAGAACATTATGCACACCTTGCCGATAAGCCGTTTTTTGCAAGTCTGAGCAACTTTATGAAGAGTTCTCCGGTTATCGCCATGTGCTGGGAAGGACTTGAGGTTGTATCAGCCGTAAGATTATTATGCGGAATTACAAAAGCGCGAGCAGCTGAGGCCGGATCAATCAGAGGTGATTTTGCAATGAGTGTTTCATGCAATGTTGTTCATGCTTCCGATGCCGTTGATAATGCGAAAAAAGAAGTTGCAAGATTTTTTAGCGAGGAAGATCTGCAGGATTACAGAAAATCCGATTACGAGCATGTTTATGCCGAGGACGAAACATAATTATTCGACGATCTTATGGAGCTAAAAAGCGGAAATAAGGTTTTGTCTCTGGATAAACCGGTTGTGATGGGCGTGCTTAATGTTACGCCGGATTCTTTCTCGGACGGAGGAAAATTTGATACAAAGCAAAAAGCCGTTGCACGTTTTAACGAAATGTTAAAAGAAGGCGCTGATATTATTGATATAGGCGGTGAATCAAGCGGTCCGGGTTCACACGATGTATCCGCTGAGGAAGAACTTAACAGGGTTATTCCCGTATTAAAAGAGGTTCGCAAAGTTTCCGATATCTGGATTTCCGTTGATACTTGCAAGGGTGAAGTTGCAAAAAGAGCTCTGGATGCCGGCGCCGACATGATAAATGATGTTCTAGCACTCAGGGGCGATAATAAAATTTCAATAGTAATCGCCGATGCAAGAGTTCCGGTTGTTTTAATGTATTCAAAAGATCCCACAGCAAGAACAACAACTGATCCAAGACATTATGATGATGTTGTTTCTCATATAAAAACATTTCTTGCGGATAGAATTCATCTTGCTGAAATCGACGGGATAAAAAGAGAACAGATAATAATTGATCTGGGACAGGGAGGATTTGTAAGCGGCGACCCGAAATATTCACTTCGGAT
>Ga0265297_10006781_pt1 | contig 16332 bp, 18 predicted proteins | sample Munlanlwell13791_FD_192502 | JGI IMG/M metagenome (GOLD analysis project Ga0265297, IMG submission 192502) | Leachate microbial communities from a municipal landfill in Southern Ontario, Canada - Leachate well 137-91 | ecosystem: Engineered > Solid waste > Landfill > Unclassified | place... | reverse complement strand
TACAATTCGATGGTGACGTAATTTAAAACATAGGAGTGATGATGAAAAAGTTAATTATTATATTGGTAGTGACTATTTTAGTATCAGGATTAATTCTCAGTGGTTGTACTCAACCGACTCCGACTCCAACTCCGACTCCAACTCCGACTCCAACTCCGACTCCAACTCCAGAAGCCAAAATATTAAAAATGGGTAGTATATGGGGGCTTAGCGGTCCTGGTTCGGCACATGACATAATGGAGAGAGATGCTGCCCAATTATGTGCTGACTGGATTAATGAGAAAGGTGGTATCACAGTTAAAGGAGAGAAGTATCTAATTGAGTTAATTGCTGAGGATAACAAGCAGTCTCCTGCCGGATCTGTGGACGCAGCCACCAAACTCGTTTATCAGGACAAAGTAAAGTTCGTTTTTGGTGGTGTAATACCTATGATAGTAGATTCTATAGCATCTGTCACCGAAAAGGAAAAGGTTTTATATTGCTCGGGTAGAACTGCCATAGTAAGTCCTGAGCAACCTTATACTTTCGCATCCAATTATGGCTTTGCCGCTCCTGTACCTTTTGTTTGGGAAATGGCGCTGGAGAAATATCCTTCGGTTAAATCGACTGGTTTTATTGTAGAGGATGAACCGGGAGCAAAGGCTATATACGATTTATCTGCCAGTATAGCTGGAGCACGCGGACTCAAACTTATGGAACCACAGATCCATCCCTGGGAAGCAACCGAATATTATCCTGAGTGGGTTAAGGTTATGGCACAGAATCCTGATGTAGTGGACGTAGGTTTGAAATTGCCTGACAATCTAGCTAATTGTGTTAAACAGGGCCGAGAGTTAGGTTACACGAAGCCTATGATTACTGCTATCACAGGGGATCCCACTTTAATCCTAAATATGATTGGCAATCCTGAATATGCGACAGACTTTATTTATACAGGCCTTGACGTGTATGGACCTGATGCATCTCCAATGATAAAGGAAATGGTGAAACGCTGGGAAGCAAAATATAAGACTAACTGTGACCAGGCCGCATGTGAGGCCTGGGACTGCGTATGGTGTTTGACACAAGCTATAGAGAAAGCACAGAGTCTGGATCCCACCGATGTAAAGAACGCCTGGGAAAACATGCAGACTATGGAAACGATAAATGGAACTGCAAGGATTGGAGGAGCCGAGGCTTTCGGTATCAACCATATGGTGTTTAACCCTTGCCCTGTGACCTTAGTAATGAACGGGAAAATAGAATATGTTAAGTGGGTTGACCCCTGGATACCCTAAATTGTGATCCTGCCAAACTGGCATTAGCAGACCTATCCACCACAATGCACACGGGCTCTTGAAACAAGAGCCCGTGATGATTTACAATCTTATGGAATGGTAAATTTATACAGACAAAATTACTGCGGAGAAATATTTCGTGTCATATCCTTACTGATTGAAGCAGGACTTTAGTTGTACAAACGCCTGGATTGTTACCTTAGTAAAATAAAGAAGCAGGGCATCGCTCCCTGCTTCTTTGCGCTGGTCTTCTCCTTTGGCTTGCGTTCTATTTAGCTTTGTTTAACCTACGGCTACAGGCTCTTTTGCCTTCGCCTTACCTTTGCGCTTCGGCTTAGCTTCTTCTTTTGTCTCTGCTTGTGTCGCTCGCATATTCAGGGAAGCAGTTGATGGTAAGGGACTCAAGGAAATATTAAAAGGCCTAAACCAAGAGGGTATCGCCGGACCCAGAGGCAAAGGTTGGATAAAGACGACCATCCACAATATTCTTTGCAACGAGGCTTATACAGGGGCTTTGGTTTGGGGCAAAAGTAGTGTCAAGAAATTGGTTCCTGTTCGAGTGGATAATGCCTGGACAGCTATCATAGATAAGGAAACCTTTGAAAGAGTACAAACTATACTCCGTGGCAGGTCTTTTAAATCCATGCATCCCCAGCGTGTCGCTAGCCAATACTTGCTGAGCGGTCTAACCAGATGCGGTCATTGTGGAAAAGCACTTGTCGGCCAAGATGCCAAGGGTGGAAAGTTTACCTACTATGTCTGTGGCACGTTGCTTAAAAAAGGATCAGGATCTTGTCCGTCACGATACGTTAACAGCCAGAAATTTGAGAGATTGGTGATTGACAAAATAAAGGAGCATATCCTGACAGAGGAAAACCTGAGTGAATTGGTGCGTATGGTGAATGAAGAGATGGATGCGTGTGCCAGTGATTGCAAGAAGCGGTTAGATATTGTTCAAGAGGAAATGGCAGATGTCAATCAAAGGTTGGATAGACTCTACGATGCTATTGAAACTGGAAAATTGAATCTGGATGATTTATCCCAACGGATCAAGCAATTGAAAGAGAGAAAGGAACGATTGGAAGCTCAGAAATGGGAATTAGAATGGCAGCTAAAGGAAAGAAGGGTTGAGTTGGCCGATCTGGAAACCATAACTCGCTATGTAAAGAATTTACGTAATTTGCTTGATGAGAGTTCTATTGCCGAGAGAAAATCCTTTATCAGAAGTTTTGTAAGGGAAATAGAGGTCACTAGAGACAATGTGCTTCTGAAATATACAATACCTATGAAAATAGAAGGTTAACTGAGGAAAGTCTCGGAGTTCCCTATATTGTACACTATGGTGGGCAGTACTGGACTCGAACCAGTGACCTCTGCGATGTCAACGCAACGCTCTAACCAACTGAGCTAACCGCCCCCAACCCGCGCATTTTATCAATGCTTCGAAGGCCAGTCAAGCAAACGTGCTTGAAGAAAACGAGCCGGTATATACTCCCTAAGCAGCATCTTGATTCTTACCAACTAGCTTTGTGTTACCGGTCAGCAAAATCCTTATGTTGCTGCCACATTTAGGACAAGTGCAATCAATATTAACAGGCTGGTGCATCACTCGCTCAACCAGATTCGTAACTATAGAGTCAATATTATCCAGACGCTGATCCAGCATTTCCAATCGGTTTTCTACTTTATCTTTATCCTTGTCCTTGTCTTTATCCATGACACCAACCTTCCTTAGTACTATCTACAGCACCTATGTAAAAAATGGGGGAGGTCTTTATAAAGACCTCCCCCATTATAAATTTACTTCTCTTTTATATCAACCCTATATACTTTTCTCGGCAACTCCCATAGACCCTAGCTCAGACTTATCTGTTTTTATAAGTCCATCTACTTGCTCGCTGACCGCCGTTTCCAAATACCTGCGATAGGCTTCCCGGGCATTCGGTGAATTACGCACTGCCTCTTTGGCTCTTTTCCATTCATCCTTAGTTATCTCCGAAGTTCTCTCACTACCCAAGGGAAATTCCTCGTCCATTAAAGCCTCTGCCCTATCCAGAACTCTGTTCATAACTGCCCGTTTTAGACGATCAAAAGAAAGTAGCTCTTGGTCCGTATATGGTTTCGGAGACCAGTTTCCACTTACCATCTGATAACCTCCAACCTTTTTAGCTTACTTGATGTTGATTATAATATGCTCACTTAAACATCATGTCAAGCCCTATACTGGCAAGGCTAAAATATAGCAAAACATAAAAATACGAATCATCTTTCACAAAATTTAATAATATCCCGGGCCAAATATACAAAATCAACATAAAAACTATTGATTTATAAAATTCAGAAACTTATACTATAGATAGAAGGGGAAAGGGGGTAGCTTAAATGCCAGAAACCGAGATTGGAAAAGTAAGTGATTTCTTTGCCAGACCCGTAGTAGCTGGTATCACATTGACGGGGACACTAAAAGTAGACGACAAGATTCATATCAAAGGACACACCACAGACATCGAATTTTCAGTTGGCTCAATGCAAATCAATAATGCAAATGTTACCGAGGCAAAAGCTGGTGACGGTGTGGGGATCAAAGTCCCGGAGCGTGTCAGACCCGGGGATATAGTCTACAAAATTACAGATTAACCCTTAAATTAAAGGGTTTTCATTAAATTAGCCATTTCAATAGCAGAGGATGCTGCTGCAAAACCCCTATTGCCTTCTTTAGCTCCGGCTCTTTCTATAGCTTGCTCCAGATTATCAGCAGTTATTATGCCTTGAATCACTGGCACACCGGTATCTAAACTAACCCGGGAAATTCCCCTGTTTACCTCACTGGAAACATACTCAAAATGAGGTGTGCCGCCACGAATCACACAGCCAAGGCAAACAACTGCATCATATAAGCCGCTCTGCGCTATTTTTTTAGCAGCTAACGGTATCTCCAGACAGCCCGGTGTCCAGGCAACATCGATATCCTTTTCGGCAACTCCATGCCGCAAAAAAGCATCTTTAGCTCCATTCAAAAGTCTGTTAGTTATAATTTCGTTAAAACGAGAAACCACAATCCCAAATTTTAAACCCTTCCCTATTAAATTTCCTTCATATATCTTAGACATCTATAAATATCTCCTCCCTAATTCTTATTTTTTGTTTTAGCTTCGCTCACTCCTAATAAATGCCCCAACTTCTGACGTTTTGTCTCAAGATAATCACGATTATAAGGAGTCGGCGGTACTATCAATGGTACGGTATCAACTATCTCAAGACCATAACTTTCTAACCCGATTACCTTTTTAGGATTATTAGTCAATAAACGTATCTTACGTAAACCCAGGTCAGCTAAAATTTGAGCGCCGATACCATAATCCCGCAAATCAGGTGGGAAACCCAGAGCAATATTAGCCTCAACCGTATCCAGACCACCGTCTTGAAGGGCATAAGCCTTCACTTTATTGTGGAAACCTATTCCCCTACCCTCCTGTCTCATATAGAGAAAAACTCCTTTCCCCTCTTCAGCAATTTTCTTCATTGCCAGGTTAATCTGTTCCCCACAATCACAACGCAAACTGCCAAAAACATCCCCTGTCAAACACTCGCTATGAACCCTCACCAGAATTGGAGTATCGTTATTAATCTCCCCTTTAACCAGCGCCACATGCTCGTCGGGATCAACTTCGCTCTTATAAGCAATAACTACAAACTCGCCATATTTAGTTGGCAATTTTGCCTCGGCTATCCTGTGTATCAGCCTCTCGTGACGGCGACGATAAGAGATAAGCTGAGATATGCTTATCATCTTAAGGCCAAATTTGCTTGCCAAAACTTCCAGCTGGGGTAAACGAGCCATAGTGCCATCTTCATTCATAATCTCGCAGATAACGCCAGCGGGATAAAGCCCGGCCATTTTAGATAGATCCACAATAGCCTCGGTATGACCTGCTCTCACCAGCACACCACCATTTCTAGCCCTGATGGGAAACATGTGGCCGGGTCGTGCCAGATCTTCAGGCCTGGTATTAGGATCAATAACTGCTTTTACAGTTGCAGCTCTATCATGAGCTGAAATACCTGTAGTCACACTATGCTTAGCCTCAACAGATACAGTAAAAGCTGTAGCAAACTGAGCTGTATTCTCCTGCACCATAGGTGGAATCTTCAACTCATCCAGTCTCTCTCCCACTATCGGTAAACATACCAGACCGCGTGCCTCCTTCGCCATGAAATTTATTGCTTCCGGCGTAACCTTTTCTGCAGCCATCGCCAGATCACCCTCATTCTCACGGTTCTCATCATCGACTATGATAATAAATTTACCAGCCTTTATATCTTCAATTGCCTCAGAAATAGTAGATAGCGACATTAAACTTCACCTCGTTTTCGACAAATCATGATCTTCAAGAAATTCCAGCATCACTTCCTGCCCGTTTCCCTGTTTCAAGCGTTCAACATATTTAGCAATAATATCCACTTCAATGTTAACCACATCGCCCGGTTTCCTCATACCTAAAACAGTCTGATTTCTGGTAAAAGTAACCAGGGAAACTGAAAAAGAAAAACCATCAGTATCAATGACAGTAAGACTAACCCCGTCGACAGCAATAAAACCTTTATTCACAATGTAACGCATCAGTTTAGATGGTGCCGACATTTTGACAATAAGTGCTTCGGCTTCAGGTGTAACCGACAAAACTTTCCCGGTATCATCGACATGTCCCTGCACAAAATGCCCTCCAAAACGACCGCCAACAAGGACAGCTCGTTCTAAATTCACCGGATCACCATAATGCAGCCTGCCGATATTACTACGCCGCATTGTTTCGGGCATAACATCAACGGAAAAATTACCGTCATTAATAGAGATCACCGTCAAACAAACGCCGTTTACAGCGATACTATCACCAGCCTTAGTACCCTCAACTACCTTCTTGGCATGAATAACCAAGCGGCCAGGGACTAGCTCTTTAACTGATCCAATATCCTCGACTATACCAGTGAACATCTTATTTATTACCTAAATACCCGCTGACCAATATATCATCACCGAAGTTTGCCACCTTAACATTATGTAAAGATAATGCTTCCGAAACAGATTTAACTCCCTCTCCCCCAACCACACCCCTGGCCATCTCACCTCCTATAATAATAGGTGAAACAAAAGCCAGAACTTTGTCTACCAGCCCACCGTCAAAAAGGAAACCAAATAGCTTGCTCCCTCCCTCAACTAAAATACTGGTAACCTGTCTCTGTCCCAGTAATTGAAACAGGTCTTTCAAATTTATTATACCCTCAACTGCATCTAATTCCACAACTTCAGCTCCGGCATCAACAAGCTCCTTCTTTTTCTTATCCTCCAAAGGTCGGCCAACAACAACAAGTGTATTCCCCGGCTCAGAAAAAATTTGAGCCGATGATGGTATCCTTCCTTTACCATCTACAATTACTCTTAACGGCTGCACCTTGGTAACTCCTCCCTTATCACTGCTGCTGCCGCATACCCGAGCCGACAACCGGGGATCATCATTAATTACAGTATTAGCACCCACCATAATGGCATCGACTATATGGCGTACTCTATGAACATAACTCCTGGCGTCACTATTGCTTATCCACTTTGAATCACCGCTTTTGGTAGCCATCTTACCATCCAGACTCATAGCAAACTTAGCTACAACAAAAGGTAAACCTGTAGTTATAAACTTAATATATCCTTCGTTCACTTCCCTGGCTTTATCTTCATATTCTCCAACTGTAACCTCTATGCCAGCTTCCCTGAGTTGATTTATGCCTTTACCCGAAACCAGCGGGTTAGGATCAACCAGCGCCACATGAACTTTAGTAATACCTGCATCGATTATAGCTTGTGTACACGGCGGAGTGCGACCATAATGACAGCATGGTTCCAGAGTAACGTATATCGTTGCGCCTTTTGACCTTTCGCCAGCCTGTTGAAGCGCCACCACCTCGGCATGAGCCGAACCCGGTGGTTGTGTATGTCCCAGACCTACCACTGCACCATGCTTAACCACCACAGCACCTACCGCTGGATTAGGGCTGGTATACCCCAGAGCTAATTCTGCCAGCGATAATGCGCATCCCATATAATCTACAGGATGACCCAGCATTTAAAACACCCCCCTTTTATCTATCTGCAAACTTGCAACAGGAAACTTGAAACAGCTTCAATAGAAATTGCTTTTCAATTCAGAACATATTTGCAATTCGGCTATAGAAATATTAGCGGAAGCAAATGAATTTGTCCAATTGGAGCTTTAACCAAAAATTACATTTTGCGATAAGATTTAAATATAAAGTCTTAGAAATAACTTATCCTCCCCCTCTAAAAGAAAAGGAGAGGATAAGTTCAAGACTCCTGTAAACAAACTTCAGTAATAGTCCTTATACCTTAGTCAATGGTATATACCATTTGGACACTGACTTGAAACTCCAGTTCCCCGGAACTAATGGATGTAGTAGCGGAATCAGCTCCCATAGCCTCAGGAGCTTTCAAATAGTTCCTTACCGGCATATATCCTATGTTCTCGGTTATGTATATCGGCTTACCCAGTTTGATACCGGCTGCATCTGCTATTTGCTTGGCCTTTGCCATAGCATAAGCTACCGCTTGCGCCCGCGCATCCTTATAATAAGGCGTCGGGTCGTCAACACTAAAAGTAATACCGTCAATGCGAGTGGCATTACCAGCCACCGCAGCCACGGCATCTATAACACTACCGGTATCATCAACTTTTCTTATTTTGGCAACTACCATATTGGTTACACGGTAACCCAGAACTTCCTCCCGATTCTCCTTATCAATCCATTGCTTTACTATTTGAATATTAAACTGTTGAGTTTGAATATCCTTATCAGCCACGCCTTTTCCTTTCAGGGCTTTAACCACCTGGTCCATAGCCTCGGCAGCTCCTCTCTGAGCCTCGGCTACAGATTTTTCCTGAACCTCTACACCCAGCGTAAGGATCGCCACATCCGGAATTCCATATGCTTTACCCTCGCCGGTAACCCACAACCCCACACTCTGCTGGCTGCAAATTATGCCTGACACTCTACTTGCATCACCATTTCCTGTCAGAGAAGAAAGCACAGGCGGAGTGCTCACTCCCGAATTAACAGATGCACTACAGCCAGCACCCACCAAAACGAAAACCAGAGCCAAAACGATAATAGATAACAATGACTTTCTCATATTAACCTCCTTATTATGTTTATTGTATTGATAAAAGCCATCTTTTTCACCTCACTATATTTATGTAAACTATAAAATCACCTCTTTCTGGCAACCTGACTCATCAGTTGCATTATCTATAACGAAAATAAACCATATAAGTTTAGCATACGTTATTTACTGAAAACTGGAGCTAAAGTCTTTTATGAATTACTCCTATTTTTCTCCTGGGTCGAAATAGGTCAGGAATACTAAGGGCTGAATAAAATAGCATATAAGGCACAATTAAATTATAATTAATCACCAAAAAGACTTTCTAAAAACAAATGGGAAAATTCATCCGCGATATCATTATAACTGTTGTCGCTGCTTTAGCTATATTCCTTATACTTCAGACAACTGTTGGGAGTTTCAAGGTACACGGTATGAGCATGATGCCCGGCATCCAGCACGGTGACTATATTATGGTCAACAAGGCTACCTATTTCTTTCACGATCCTGATCGTGGCGACGTCATTGTCTTTCATTCCCCTCGCAGTCCGGGCTCGGATCTTATTAAGCGAATAATCGGTCTACCCGGAGATACTGTAGAAGTAAAAAACGGCAAAGTGTTCGTAAACGGAACTCCTCTCATGGAACCCTATATTATGGAGCAACCCAAGTATGAATACCCTCTACAAAGAGTCAGCGAAGACAATTATTTCGTTCTTGGCGATAATCGCAATAACAGTGCTGACTCACACACCGGATGGTTTTTGCCCCGGGAGAATATTATCGGCAAAGCCTGGTTCAGCTACTGGCCGCCGGTAGACTGGATGGTGATTAAGCACTACCCTGTCCTCAGTCAACAATGAGCTATAAATTTGCTGAACTTAACTGGGAGGAGTAAAACCGATGTCTGACGATATAATGCAAATTTTCAAAGATGCCGGAGCTTTACAGGAAGGACACTTTCTATTGACCTCAGGACTTCACTCACCGGTATACTGGGAAAAATTTCGAGTCTTACAGTACCCTCACTATACTGAAAAACTTTGCCGACTTATCGCAGACCACTTCAGAAAACAGGATATCGAAATAGTCGCCGGTCCCACCACAGGTGGCGTAATACTTGCTTTCGAAACAGCCAGGCAAATGGGTATAAAGTGCATCTTTGCAGAGAGAGAGGGCGACAGGAGAGTTTTCCGACGTAGTCTCAGTCTTAACAAAGGCGAACGGGTCCTGGTTGTTGATGATGTTTTAACCACCGGCGGCTCGGTTAACGAAGTTCTAGAAGCTGTTAAACAACTCGGGGGAAACACGATTGGAATCGGTGTGCTGGTAGACCGTACCCAGCAGGGCATTAAATTCGATGTACCTCTTTTTAGCTGTCTACGTGCACCGGCAATAACTTATAGCCTCACAGAGTGCCCTTTATGTGCTGCCGGCATACCTCTGGTCAAACCCGGCAGCAGCATATCATCCTGAATAGGTACAGCCGATACGAGGACAAATTGAAAACAGCAGTTGCCTTTTGCTTGACAGCAACTAAGGTTAAAAACTACAATAAGCGCCACGCCGAGGTAGCTCAGCCGGTAGAGCAGCGGACTGAAAATCCGCGTGTCCCCAGTTCGATTCTGGGCCTCGGCACCATCCGTGGTTAGACCGAATTTCCTTCCTTACCAAACTTCTCAATAGCCTCAACCGCCATGGTTTCCGATTCTTTGCCGGCTTTCTTTTTTCCCCTCTCCCAGGTATCGATTCGCCTGCGGCTGGTAAATAATTAGCTAACACATCCTGAACATCTCAGGTTTGCTACTTTTGTTTAACGTATTTGCTATGGATTGAGCGGGGTGTATAATTGGGACGGTACATGCCGTAGACCGGACTGGAGATAATAGAATTGGCAGGTAACATTGTTATCACAGGAGCATCGAGGGGAATCGGTGAAGCTTGTGCTGTGGCACTTGACCGACTGGGATTCCATGTCTTTGCAGGTGTGCGCAAGATAGCCGACGCTGAAGCTTTGAAACAAAAGGCAAGTAGTAAACTAACCCCGATATTAATTGACATCACCGATAATGAATCCATTCAGTCTGCCTGTGATATCGTCGCAAAAGCTACCGGAGAAAACGGACTAAACGGACTGGTCAACAACGCAGGTATTGCCGTGGCCGGGCCGCTTGAGTTTATGCCTATCACCAAACTCCGCCAGCAGATGGAAGTTAATGTTATCGGACAGATTGCCGTAACCCAGAGTTTCCTCACGCTGCTTAGAAAGGGCAAGGGACGAATCGTTAATATCGGTTCAATGGAAGGTTTAATGTCAATGCCCTTTGTCGGTCCTTATTGCGCCTCTAAATTTGCCATGGAGGCACTTAATGATTCCTTACGCATGGAGCTGAAACCCTGGGGCATATCGGTATCTATAGTCGACCCCAGCATTATTAAGACTCAGACACTTGACAATTCCCTGAAAGCGGCTGAGGATATTGTACAGGCGCTACCGGAACACTGTTATAAACTCTATGCTCCTGCCATATGCGCTGCCCGTAATGTGGCTGATGAAATGTTCAAATCGGCAATGCCATCTGACAAAGTAGTCAAAGCTGTTATTCATGCACTTACTGCCAAAAAAGCAAAAAACAGGTATATCATCGGGCGCTATGCCAGGCTGGCATTTATAGCCGGCAGATTTCTACCGGACAGTCTGCGTGATTGGTACCTTTGCCGGCAGATGGGGTTGATAAAGAAAGATGCTTTATCAACATAGAGCGAATAGCATCTTCATCTATGCCCCATAGTGTTCCATATCTACCGGCTTTACGTTCTCAGCTATAATCGATATTGCATGGCTCAGGTAACAATGATAAAATTCTAGGGTTCTGGGCCTCGGCATCATCAGACTAAGCCGAAGTGGCGGAATGGTAGACGCGGCAGTCTCAAAAACTGTTGAGAGGCGACTCTCGTGTCGGTTCGAGTCCGACCTTCGGCACCATGTACAACAAATGAAGACCTCCTCCAATACAACTCATTTTGCACGTCGGAAATCTTTCTGCCGAAGATCAAACCGATAATACGGGAGTAATTGAAGAAGGCCTGGATATTTATAATTGCTGGTATTTCAGATGTAGATTCCTGAGCGGGCTACCTAATTACTATCCGATATCATTCTCAGTTAACAAATTTACAATCATTAACCAAAATATCAGTGCTATAATCTCCCACCGTACCCTCTATGGTCACAGTTTGCCCTGACTCCAGTCCCTGTATTGTAGACAGGTACGTCTGAGAAAACATACACTTGGCACCAATTTCATCCGGTGATCCAGTGCTGGTTAATAGAACATAATACGGCTCCATAGAACTTAAACCTGCCACAACTCCTGTAATCACACAAATATTACCTTTATATGTCGCTTCAGCAGCCGCACTATCCGCAGTATAAGCCTCTACCAGTGCTGTAGCAGTAATTTCTATTTTCTCCGGAGCTGCTGGTGTCGACTCAGTTCCTTCAGAGGAACCATCTGGCTGAGTTACGCCTGCCGTGCTGGAACTGGACGGAATAAAGTCTAGCTTGCCGATATCGAACGTCCCACCTGTCAGAATACCGAATGCACCGACTACCATCATAATAATTACCAGGACAATTAATAACATAAATCCCGCAGACGAACCTTTCTTCTGTGGACCTCCCGGCCCATAACCGTAAAAGTTTTGTTGTTGCTGCCCGGGATAATATCCCCACGACTGTGGCGGTGGCTGTCCCCATCCGGGCTGTTGATATCGATATCCTGTCGGCGGCTGTTGGTAAGGCGGAGGCGGCTGTTGATAAGGCGGAGGCATGTGCTGTTGAGCAGGCCAATTAAGATAAATACCGCAGGTAGCACAAAATTTATCCCCAAAATTAACCGGGCTTTTACAATTCGGACAAGAATATAATTGCTGCAACTTTCTTTACTCTATAAATTTAAGTGGCTCTATTTTGCTGTCCGCCTCATTTTAATGATCTCAGCCAGAATACTCACGGCTATCTCTTCCGGAGTCTCAGCATTAATATCGAGTCCAATAGGTGCATGGACATTTTTTAACGATTCTTCGGAAATGCCCTTGGACCTCAAATTTTCAAAAATAGTATTCACTTTCCTCTTACTGCCTATCATGCCAATATATGCTGCCTCAGTATTCACTGCCCATTCCAGTACCGCTTTATCGGATAAATGGCTCCTGGTAACAATAACCACATACGAAGATTTGTCCACTCTTAGTTTAGGAAATACTTCTACAAAATCGCTGAAAACTATTTCATCAACTTCCGGGAATCTATCACGATTGGCAAACTCCGGACGTTCATCAATAACCACCACTCTCAAGCCGATAATCTTGCCAATCTTAGCTAACGAAAGGGCTATATGACCACCTCCAAAGATATATAGAGTGGGTGGAGATAAAATAGGTTCGACAAATACATCCATGATTCCTCCGCATATCATCTTATCTTTATCAGCATCCGTCCCTGTCAGGTCGAAATGCAACAGTTTAGGTTTCCCCGCACTGATTACTTCCAGAGCACGTTCGCATACTTCAAATTCGATTTTTCCTCCGCCTATCGAGCCAACTGTAGTGCCGTCATTCCTTACCAGCATCTTCACTCCAGGTTCCCCGGGAGTAGAACCATTAGCTGAAATCACAGTTGCCAGCGCCATCGGCCGACCCTCATGCATCAGCCTCACTATATCTTTAAATATATCCAGCATATTTGTCTTCTTCTAACTAAACAGGAGCATTATTATACAGCAGTATCGCTTTAAGTACTCCATCTGCTATCACTATCAACTTATCCCTGATCTTATAACAAATCTCCGGTTTATTTACAGAGTCTATTTCACCTACTTTAACTCCTGCTTTAACCTCGGTATTATTTCGCAGTAACCCGCGAACAATACCGCCTATTTTTGCTTCAATTGGTTTATCGCCCAATAATGCTACCGTTTCCCCCTGTGATACACTATCACCAATGTTTTTTAGAGATATAAATCGGCCATCTGATGGGGCATTAAGAACTCTCTCAAAAGTCAAACCACCAACAGACAGGGGAACACGTGTATCACGCTCAGCTTCTCCTTCGGTAATCACTCGTCCTAAATTCTCACTATGATTAGTTTCTACAATCACATGCACATCCCGGTTAACCCGGAAACCAGGTCCCAGCCCTATAACTAAAGGAGCATCGTTAATTTTGGTTCCCGTATTCCTCTTAGCCATAATGGCATCGATCAATACATGCGGATGCAAGAAATCCTTAACACGAGCCTCCGGATCAACAATGACTGCTATTTTATTCTTAGCCCAGACCTCATATATCTGTTCGGGCGAAGAAACAAACTCAGCGACTATCCCTTCAACTTCCTTTTCGCCATCGTATATAGCTTCACAATATGCAGTACCACGATGCACTGCCATTGGGAAATTCGTCTCTGTCAGACAGACTTTACAGCCGGATAGTGCTAATTTATGAGCCACGGCACTGCCCACCTCACCAGCCCCTTTAATCAGAACTATCAATTCGTTTAGCTTTAAATTCATATTTATTTTCTCGGCTATATAATCGCCACGTTTGGGGAAATACCTGAAGATTGAGCACGCTTATAAAACATTGTAGCAAATAATCAATATATACCAACGGCAATAATTATACATGAGTATATGCTAAAATGATAAGCATATATTTCGTGCTTGGCGAAAATAGCGTAGTACCAGTACCATTCATTTTAAACATTAGTAAATATATATGAATTCTACCGTATCCGCAATAATTCTTGCTGCTGGAGAATCAAAACGTATGGGCATGCTAAAACAGCTAATGCCCTTAGGTCAAAGTACAATACTGGGCCAGACTATAGATAATTTTCTAAGTTCTAAATTAAGCGAAATTGTGGTAGTGGTAGGATACAAAGCTCAGGAAGTTATCAATGCTATAGGTAACAGACAAGTCAAAGTAGTCATAAACCCTGATTATCAGCAGGGCATGGGAACTTCAATAGCAGCAGGACTAAGTTTAATTAGCAGTAAAGTCCAGGGAATTATGATTGCGCTGGCAGACCAGCCATTTATTGACAGGCAAATCATCGATATATTGATAGAAGCCTTCAATACTGGCATCAGGGGCATTGTAATTCCAGTGTATAAAGGTAGACGAGGCAACCCTGTTATTTTTAACATCTCTTACAAACAAGAACTACTTGCGTTAAAAGCAGACATCGGAGGTAGAGAAATAATTGTAAGACACCCTGAAGATGTTACTGAAGTTATTTTTGATACCGATGATGTAATCAATGATATTGACACCGAAGATAAATACGACCTGGCAAAAGACAGAATTACTAAATTGCCCAAAGATACATAACCGTTACCGGTTAGCATATTTGAATCATGAAACTAATTGAAGCAATAGATACCGCAAATCACAAGGTCATTAGCCTGGTAGGCGGTGGTGGTAAAACTACGCTCATGTTTGCCTTAGCTAAAGAGCTAATTACACACGAAAGATTTTTGATCACAACAACTACTACCAAGATATTCAAACCGTCTCATTTGGAATCTGCTAATGTTTTGATTAACAAAGTCGAAGAGGAAATAATCGAATTATTTCTCCAAAAGAAGGATGTAGCTGAACACATCACCATTGCAAGTGAAATGCTGGCCTCAGGAAAGTTAAAAGGTATTACCCCTGAATTAGTTGATAAGCTGGCTAAACTAAATCAAATATCTCACATTATTGTAGAAGCCGATGGAGCTGCTCATAAACCCTTAAAAGCACCTGATACTCACGAACCTGTAATACCACATAGTACCTCTCTGGTCATAATCGTAGTAGGAATCGATTCCCTAGGCTGCAAACTGACTGAAGAAAACGTATTCAGAGCTGAAATCGCTTCAAAATTGCTCGGGATAAAACCAGGAGAAACGGTAACTGCGGAGTCTATTGCTACTCTGATAACCGCTTCACAAGGTCTTGTAAAAGGATCCCCGGAACATGCCAGCATTATTTGTTTCATTAATAAAGTAGAGGCAGCGAGTTTACCAAAGGCAAGACACCTGGCTTCCACCATTTTGGAAATGAAACATCCTCAAATTACAGCGGTTTTACTCGGCAGCGCTCAAGCAACCGACCCTGTAATAGAATCCTTACCCTCATAAATGCACGATTAGTTCAACACATTATTATATTTTTATATAATAGAAACACCCTTCTCTAAGTTAGAATTGCCGAAATTGGAAACGCAAAATTTTTACAAAAATAAACGCAAACTATTGACATATTTTAACGAGGATACTAGAATGGCAAAGCAACTTTTTAATTCAATATCACCATATAAAATACAACCAAAACGGAATTCACTATCGAATGTAGAAGGAAGTCGCACCTGCTATAGCAATTAAGCTAACTCCATATGTATAGTATAAGAATCTGAAAATCAAGAATAAAAGGAGGGAACACAATGTTCAAAGTTAAAGCAACAGTAGTTGGTTTCTTAGGCGACATCAAAAGGTACCCATGTCACTTCGGTCACAAAGTCGGAGACGAAGTCATCTGGGACGGAGAAAAATTCATCGGGAGATTATGTGGAAGTGTATGGCCTGCTCTTATACCGAAGGTCAATGCACTCTGGAGCGCCGGGCCCAGATATATAGACCCCGCCTACTATTACCCGTTTTGGTATGCTTCCCTGAGCGTTGACGATCCCAGTATGAAAAAATACGACGGGCTCGGGTTTAAATCGGTTTTGAAAACAATTGTCGAGCCGCCTTATCACCTGGCACACCTACAACCGCCGGAAGCATTCAGATGGCCACCACATCCGGAAAAAACTATAGCAAAAGATATAACGGTTATTT
>Ga0265297_10006780_pt1 | contig 16334 bp, 20 predicted proteins | sample Munlanlwell13791_FD_192502 | JGI IMG/M metagenome (GOLD analysis project Ga0265297, IMG submission 192502) | Leachate microbial communities from a municipal landfill in Southern Ontario, Canada - Leachate well 137-91 | ecosystem: Engineered > Solid waste > Landfill > Unclassified | place... | reverse complement strand
GGTCAAATAAAAAACTCCCCTGCTGTCTTTTTCGAGAATACGATTGGCGAGTTCGTCGACCGTACGCTCCCATTCCCAGGCGATGATATTGCAAGATAAGCCATCGCTGTAATCGTACTGTAAAAGTTTTTCGTGGGTTGTGCCGGTCTGGGTAGCAAAGTCGAGACGGCGGTTTTGGATGCGAAATTCGCCTTCAACCTTCGCGATTTTTTGAAGCAGAGACAATACGGTAGTCCCCTTTGCCACAAGTGTTTTAATGATGGAGGTAAGTGTATTTGCCCCCAGCGTAAAAGGTAAAGTGTGAACGGCGCCGGTGTGATTGAAGATGCGCGTAATCAGCGTCTCGATACTCACTCCAACCGAAGAATAATTCCACTCTTCCTCAATCAGGCGATAGGCCAAATAGCCCAAATAATCCACCGCTTTGAAGATAATCTGATTGTTTTTTTGCGTGATTTTGGTAATGACTCCTTCAAATAAAATGTACTCGCGCGTGTCGGCATAATGCACGACTTGGATGTGGCGACCAAGCTCAAAAAGCGCAGAGGTAAGGTGCGAATCGGTGTAGTTGAGCGCAAAAGTACAAGTGCCGGAAGCGTTGAGATTGGTCTCGAAACTTAACTCAAAAAAATCACTGACTTGTGTGAGCGGATTGTGGTTTTGATCATAAAAATTGATATGCATGGTGTGGGTTTATTTTTTGGTATTGTGCGAGAAAATTCCGAAAGGTAAACCTAAAAAAGGCGCGCTCCGAGAAATCGAAGCGCGCCAACATGTTTGGGAACGGGTTACTTTTGTTCGGACGGTGGCGACACACAAAGCGGCGAAGGTGGGGCAATAAGTAAATTGCGCCGAGACCGAGTGGGTAAACTGGACTCGGACGATGAGACGGATTCTGACAGATCTATAGCGTTATTGTTCACAAAATCCGTCAGTGGCCACTCCTCAAACAACCCTTGCGGTTTGAAGAGAGTAAAACCTATTTTGTGGTCTGACACGAGCTTAACCACAACCATCTTGCGGTTCTGAATGTCTACACCGCTGACCCAAAAAAGTTCATTTGGATTCTGTTTCAGTAGGAAGAGACCTTTCTTGCACGAAGCGTTTTTCACTTGGAAAATGTTTTGAAAAGCGCTCGTATCTGCAATCTCGTTCATGCGGACGCGCTCCGCGTCGCTCACAATCAGGATCACCTCGCGGTAATCACACCGAGGCAAAAGCTTGCCCATTTGTTCACACTTGGCGATGTAGTTTTGGTCGATCTTGTGTTCTTCATTCCAGGAGTGTTGAGGAGCCCAGAAAAGTAAAGCGATGAAGATCATGAAGACAACACTGAGACTGTTTTGCGTGGGGGTTCTTTTTTTTGTTACAGCTGTAACTCCGGTAAAATAGCCGATACTTGCCAGCGCTATGAAAGCCAGAAAAAGCCACATGATTTTCTCCTTCAAAAAAGAATTTTCGAAATGAAAGTTAGAATTTAACCCGACTTGTTAACGAACATGTATTTTATTGAAACATTTTATGTATATTTTGTCAAATCAGAAAAACCGTATGCCTCCGAGGAGACATACGGTACGGGTGGATTCAGGCGGCTGGTTTTGGGTCGGTGGCGGGAGGTTCCGCGGTACTTTCGGTAGAAACGGTAGGCACAGTAGGCGCCTCCCCGCCCTCGGATTCTTCCTCGGGAAGTTCTTCATCCTCTTTCGGATCTTCGGGCAGGAGATTCAGCGTAACGAGTTCTTTGACCTTTCCGAAACCGGAAAGATCGTAGACCTCCTCCTGCTTGTCCTGAAAGAAAATCAGAAAATCTCCGATTTGTTTCGAGGTCAAGGGAAGAATCCGCGCATCACCGCTAGTGGGGTCATATTGCCCCATCAAACAAAACCTCTTGTTCGTCCAGTAGAGCAGAATCCCGTTGGGCGCATGCTTGCTGAATAAACGCAAACAAAAACCGTCAGAGCTCTTGAGATTCAAAAAATCCTGAAGAGCAGTGGCTTCTGCCTTGTCGAGAAGAAGCGGAACTTCGCGGAAATCGTATTCCGGCAAAAGTCGCCCCGCCCCCATGAGTCTGCAAATCTCGAGATACTTTTTGTCGCGATAGAGATCGTCTTGATTGATCTTGATGAGAATGGCGCGAATGAATGCCACGCTCACGAAAGCCAGAAAAAAGAACATATGGCCACCCTGACTGTTCGGGGAAGCGCTGTTGTAAAAACTCCCGAAGATAAAAACCAGAGTCAAAAAAAACACTTCCCACAACGCCGACACCGTCGCTTTTTTCATCTGAAATCCTTTCTGTAATAGACTCGTCCAAAAAAAACAAACCAAAACTGAATCCGTTAAATCAAAAACCATGCGTTTGTATTTTTGCCTTATTGTCCAAGAAATGTCAAGGTGGGTGCCGAAAAAATAACCCACCTCGGGTGGGATATGGAGCGACGAAATCTGACCTGAACGATGGTGCGCCCAGAGGGACTCGGCTGGCTCGAAATTTTTCTCATAACAAAACAGCACGCGCTCGCATGCTAACGCATGACTCGCTCAATGTCGCCATTGGATCCCCAGCATAAAACAATGTGCAGGTGGGTTCGAGTCCAATAACCAAACCAGTCCAATGCCCCCTTTGGGGGCATTGGACTGGTGCGCCCAGAGGGACTCGAACCCCCAACCCCTAGTTCCGAAGACTAGTGCTCTATCCATTAAGCTATGGGCGCGCGTGAATTTTAGTGCAAAAAAATCAAAACTGCAAACAAAAAACTACCTTTTGGGCTCAAAATATGCTAGAATGAAGAGGATATGCAGAACCTCATTTCCATTATTATATTGGCAACGGCATTGTCTTTGGGATTGAATATTATTCTGAAAAAAAAGCAGATTGAATCAATCATCGGCTATATTTTGACAGGCGCGATTATCACATACGCGTTTAATTTGCATGCGGCCGGTAACGAAAGTTTGTCTATTATTGCTGAGTTTGGTATCGCGTTTTTGATGTTCAGTATCGGTTTGGAATTTTCGATCCATAAACTGTATGCAATCAAGCGTCGCGTTTTTTTGTATGGCGGTCTGCAGTTTGCACTGACTTCTCTTTTGTTTTTCTTGGTTTTTTATTTCGGATTTGCGGTGAGTCTGCAGGTGGCGCTGATTTTCAGCTTTGGCTTGGCGATGAGCTCGACCGCGATTGTTTTAAAATTATTGAACAAGAAGCAAAAAATCAAAACGACTTATGGTAAAAACGCAGTGGGGATTTTGCTTTTTCAGGACATGGCGGTAATTCCGATTTTGATTATGGTGTCGATTTTTGCGCAGGGTGGGCAGAGCTTGGACCAAATGCTTTTGCAAACTCTGGGCAGCGCGGTGATTGTACTTTTTTTCTTGTGGATTGGCGGGTTCTATGTGATTCCGTATGTGATGAACTTGGTTACAAATCCGCCATCAAGTGAGCTTTTTATGACGACGATTTTGTTATTGGTGGTGGGGTCGGCGCACTTGGCGAATGTGTTTGGTTTCAGTTACTCTTTGGGTGCGTTTGTGGCGGGCTTGCTCATTGCGGAAACGCGACACAAAGAACAAATCAAGAATAATCTGATGCCTTTTCGCAATCTCCTGCTGGGTGTGTTTTTTGTGACGGTGGGCATGCAGTTGGATTTGAATTTCGTTCCCGGCCACTGGCTACAAATTATCGGAATCGTATGCGGTTTGACAGCGGTAAAAATGTTGATTATTTATGTGGTAATGAGACGCATTTATGGCTTCAACACCTCTCTGCGTACGGCGATTATTTTGGCACAGGTGGGCGAATTCAGTTTCGTAATTTTTGAGTTGGCAAAATTGAGAGGAGTTTTGGGAGAGGGCGAATTGACACAAACAATTGTAATCGCGATTGTAGCCAGTATGATTTTGGCGTCTTTGGTCTTTACTTATTTGGAATGGATTATGCATATTGCAACGCATCTACGAAGAATATTTTTGGAAAGACTAAAAAAGTGCTAAAATCAAAACATGCACACAAGAAAACATCTTGCTATCTGTCTGGGTCTGCTTTCTCTTTGCCCTCTGGTTTGTCGGGCACTCGAAAGTACGGATTTGGCGGTGGATTTGGGCGAGGACTTGGCGGTAAGTGTCGGTGAAAAATTTACCATTACAGTAAAATCCGCTTACGACAAAACCGAAAGCTGCAGTCAGTTTTTTTATGATTGGCGACAGAGCAAAGGCCCGATAACCGCCAATCCGCTCAATAACAATGTCCTCGCACCGGAATTTCAGCTCAATACTGCGGGCGAATATGTTTTTTCGTTGGCGATTGAAACGCGTTGCGATGATACTCGTATCCGCTCGGAAACCGATAAAGTAACTGTAACGGTCACAGAAGTGGAAAGTACGGAAACTAAAAATTATAACCATGAAATCCTCCCAAGAACCGTCACGCTGACCGCCGACGGAGAAGCGAGCTGGGATTTGAATTTTTTTCTGGGAAGTGCGACGGAAAAACCGAGCGGCGAAAAAATCGAATTTACGCTCAACAGTGAAAATGAGATTCTGAAAAACAATCTCGGAAAGCTGGAGGCGCTCTCGGAAGTTACGCGCAATGGTGTGGTTGCTCTGAGCTACACCGCACCGGAGATCACTGATGCTAATTGGACGGGTGGAACAGTGGTGATTGAGGCGAAGAGTGCTTATGGTGGCGCAACAGCCAATATCACGCTCAAACCGCGTACCGCAAACTGTGGCGCCAATCTGACTGTGGCGCAAACCGCCAACGATCTCCCCTATCTGGTTCAAAATCAAAAAACACTGGGGCTTTTGGAAATAAAAATTCTTGATACAGACCAAACCAAAATCGGTGTGGTAGATGTCACGCTCAATGGTAATAAAATTGAGCACATGGAAAAGGTTTTTTTCCGAGAATGGACCGATGCGCAAAAGGAAAATTATGAAAATTATGTGAATTTTTATTTTACACCGAACCAGGAAGACAACACACTGACGGCCAAAATAGAAATCGGTGGAGAGACTCTGGTATTAACAAAAAATTTCAAAGCCTATGTCGCCGATACGCTCACGCTGGACATTGTCGCTCTCGCGGAGGGCAAATGGGCCGACTTGTCTACGGTGGATCTGAGCGAGATTTTAAAACCACAAATGGAATTTCTGGAAGAGCGCGTACCAACCACACTAACCGCCAAAAACCCCCTCGCACAAACACCTGTGGTCAAGAAAGAGCAAATCCAACCGACAAATTTTGTGGTTATGCCGGAAGGTTATAGCGGAGAAATTTTGAGTAAAAAAAGCTTACATAGCGATGGTGATGAATTTGAATTGGCAAAAGTTTATTTTACGCAATTTGTGCAAAAAGGCTGGAGTATTATTTCGGATAGGGGTGTTTGGATCGACCGTACGAAAAGTGCGAATTTGAATGACAGGGGGTTTGAATTGATCACGGCAGAAACACCTAGTGTTCTGGCGGATATCGGCGGAAAAGGTCTGCCATATGAGTTAGCTTGGGCTAGCTTGGCCAGTTTGCGTCAGATTCCCGAATTTACGGATTGGAACAATAAACACTGGTCTTATGGCTACTTGAGCGATTTGATCGGACGCGGAATAGTCAGTGGATATGCCAACGGAACTATGCGCCCTGATCGTGAAATCACGCGTGCGGAGTTTGTCAAAATTTTGCTTAGTGCCGGAAATATTGCAGTCAATACCGCACAAAACAATACGAATTTTCGAGATATGAGCGGTGTAGACTGGTCGCTCCCCTATGTTGAACAAGCCTTACGCTATGGCCTTGTCGGTGGATATGCGGACGGAACCTTTCGACCAAATAAATCCATCACGCGCGCGGAAGCGGTCAAAATTTTGGCCGAATTCCAGAATTTAGATTTACCGGAAAATACCGAAAGTGTTTTTATGGATGTGGCGGATGATACATGGTATGCCCCTTATGTTGAAGCGGTGCGCGAAGCCGGTATTGTGACTGGTTATGCCGACGGAACTTTCAAGCCGGAGAAAGCCATCACGCGCGCGGAAGCCAGCAAGATAATCGAGAAATCGGTCTGGGGAGAATAAAAACAAGCCTAAATAAAATGGGGTGGACACAAAGCGTCCACCCTTTTTTTTAAAAAAAATTAAATTATTTCTTGCCACCCCAGCGCCATTTTACTTCACCTCGGGTGCGTGGTCGCGCAACAATGCTGAAAACAACCGTCAGAATCAGAGTGTTGATCAAAAAACAAAAAATCTGTGCGGTTTCGGTCACTTCGGCAAACAGTCCATTGAAATGAGCGGCAACTAAAACCAGCGCCAATAAGAGCGCGGTCATCAGCCAGCCTTCGCGACTAATCGGCACAAATCCCCAGCCGTATCTTTTGGGCTTAAACCAATACTTGGTCATAATGTTTTTTTAAAAAATTAAAATTTGACGAGAGATAAAATTTCAGGAGTGGAAAATCCCGCGCGCGCACCCAGATGGGTTAATTCCAAAATAGTGGCGAAACCGGCTACCTGCGCCTTAAAACTACCAACCAGCTCACACGCCGTTCGGAGTGTCCGACCGGTCGCCAACGCCTCATCAATAATTAAAACCGTGTCATTTTTATCCAAATCATTTTCTCCCAAAGTCAGAGCTTGCCCACTCTGCGGAATCTCGGCGAAATAAGAACCTTGTACTTGCGTAAGGGGTTTTTTTTGAATGGAGTGAAAAGGAATTTTAAGCCGATTGGCCACCGCTGAAGCGAAAATAAAACCCGCTCCTCCGATTCCCAAAACCGCCGTGGGTTTGAATTTGCGCGCAAAATTCACAAACTCGCCGGTAATGAAATCCACCGCTTCGGGATTGTCCAAAAGTGGCGTAATATCATAAAAAAGCAAGCCTTCATGTGCAATTTTTTGGATGTGATTTTCGAGTTTCATAAAAAAAATTAACCGCGAAAGTCTGCGTATTCTTCTGGGGAAAGATACTGTTGGGCGATTTTTAAATTTGATTTGAGCGCATCTTCCAGTTTGGCGGACTCAAGGGCGCGTTTCTCAAGCAGCCTGTCGATTTTTTCTTCCAGACTCAGACACTCACGTGTCAGTTTATCGATTTTTCGGATACCTGATTTGATACGCAGAGGTGTGACCATACCACGCACGCCAACAAGTTCCTTTTGATAAAGTTTGTGTCCTTCGAGGTAGTAAGTCGCCCGATCGGCAATTTTGTTTGGATTGATACGCTGTAAGCGCTTGAGTGTGATTTTCGCCATGTCTTCATTATAACGCAAAATCAATCTTACGGCACTTATTTTTTATTTTTTTCCAAAATAGAGAGGATTTGCATAATCATCTCTCGATCCTTGGCGCTCTCTCGACGCAACTCATCAATAAGCTCAACCAAACCCGGCGTAAGATTAATTTCATTGTGATTACCGGTAATCAGAGCCACAACGCCTTCTTTCGGTTTGGCCATTTTGATAATCTTTTGTAGATCATCGTTCTGAACTATGTGAGACAGCATTTACTAAATATTAAAAATATTTAATTCAAATTTAAGCACTAGCAAGTTACAGGAAAAAACTTAAAACCATCTTAAAAAAATGGTTTTATTCGGTTTGACTTATCAGTGGTGCAGGGATTTAATGAATTTCTTGATAATGATGCGCTCCTCCGGCGACATAGCGTTGATTTCTTTCTGCAAATTGTCGTTTTTTTCGGGCGCTCCCAGATTGATTTCATTGTGATTGCCTTTGACGACAATACGCGTTTGCGTGATAAGTTTGCGTGCGTCTTCAATTTGCCATTTGGCGAGTTGAACCTGCGCCTCAGCGCGCGTCAAACCCTCCAGCTTAGTCAGAATCTTGAGCCAGTTGGCGGCACTGACCGGTCGCTTACCGGATAACATCATACTCAGATAAGGCTGAGGTATGCCGGTTTCGCGAGAAATTTGAGTCAGCGTCAATCCGCTCTCGTCAATAATTTGGTGCAACCTTTTTTGCATAATTTACTTATAACATTTTGTTATAAAAAAAGCAAGAGATTTAGTTTGCAGTTATATATCTTTTTGATATATTCGAAATAGCCTTATCCTTTCTCCAAAAAATATGAGTAGAACCAAAATGCACTCGCCCGCGCGTATCAGTATCGCGAAAAAAATAATCGCAGATTATGTTTCACGCACAAAACCAAAACAAATCCTACTTCTCTGCACGCCCGAAGAAATCGAGAAAGCGTGTCGCGATATTATTCACGAGGCTTAATTTTTTTATTCTTTAATATATCTTTTTGATATGGAAAAACGCAAAACTGAAAATGAGGCGGAAGCGGAGTGGGATAAGCTCGTGGCGGAAATGCTGGAAAACAAGGTCTGGTGCGAAGTAATCCGCCTACCCAAAACCAAAATTCAAAAATTAAAATCTCAAAAATGAATGAATATCCAAAACCACGCTGGGTCGAAACAGCACTCTGGGAAAATCTCAGTCCGCGTGAAAAAATGTATTGTGGCCTGCGCCAAAGTGGCCTGAAGGAAAACGAAATGCGCGAAAAAATGCAATTCCGTTGCGGGCGCACTTGGCGCTATTTTCAGGGACAAATCCGTAAAAAAATCTTTGGCTAGATGGTCGTACGAATGGATAAAAATTCCCAACATCAAATAAAAAGAGGGATGAAAATTCATCCCTCTTGTCTCCCGCTATGCTTCAAGCATAACAGGAGGTCTTGCTGTGATGGCGATTTGGACTTGATCAAGCAACATCGCCGCGGTGGCGGGCTTGAGAAGAAAGTGTCCGTGATAAAGTCGCACCAACAGCTCCAGATCCGCACCCCCGAAATCCGTATTCCCGGAAAAGATAATCAAGGGAGTTTTCAGTTCTCGAAAACGCATCCGAGAGAGAATCTCCAAACCGGTTTTTTCCAAACCCAGATTGTGATCCAAGATGATCAAGTCCCAGTCTTGGCCGAAAATCATTTTTTCAATTTCCGGCAAGCTCCCAAAGAAACTTGTTACATCATAACCCTCACTTTCCAACATTTCACACACCATTTCACGGAATTCTGGTGAATCATCCACTACCAAAACTGTTTTACCGAAACTCGTGTTATACGACATTCAAACCCCTTTCTAACCAATGAGCACCCCCCTTACGACGACATATTCAACCGTGGGGTGCGTGTATTATAAACCAATTTTTTAATCTTTCAAGTCTTTTTTTATTTATGGATTTTATATGTTTACTTTTGGGATTTTGTTTCTATTTTTAGGGTATGCAAAACAAAAAAATCCAAAAAATTCGCGAAGCGCTCAGCTGGGGCTGTAGCGAAATCGAAGCCTGTCATTATGCGGAAGTGTCTCTCGCTACGCTCGAAAAATATCTGCAACAAAATCCGCAATTCCGAGAAGAAAAAAACCGACTGGAAACTCTGCCGAATGTACTCCTGAAAAAAAGGCTATTTGAAGCGATTGCGGAGGCCAAGCCAGAAACCTGCCTGAAGCTTCTGGAACGCAAAGAACAAGCCGGTACGCCGGAAGTGGATTTTGAAATTATCGCGGAATTGGAAAAACGCCTTCATCGCAAAAAATGATTTGGGGCAATGGTTTGCCGGAAGTTGTTTTACTTTTTTATTTTCCGTGCGAGGGTAAAAACAATAGCAATTAACCTTCAAAAAACCATGCCCGAAGAAAAACGCGGACGCAAGAAAGTCAAAGAAAGTGCCTTTGTAACTCGCTATAAATATCAGGGCGCGAGCTTGGATTTCCTTCGAAAATATATATTCCAAGAAAAATTGGCGGAACTTTTTAAGAAGGGTAAGTTGTGCGTAAAATTGAGCGAGGAAACGCTGGCACTGACCTATACTCCTCCACAAAGTCACTGTGCGCTCAATTTGAATTTGATGCTCAATTTCAAAACACGCCGTGAATTTGATGAGGCTTTTTCAATGGTGCAGGATTTCCTGATGGACTGTTTTTATTTTCATGAATGGGATGGTCGCCCGCTCCGCCTGACTGAGTTGGGCGTGATCTTGGGCGTAAGTAAACAAGCGGTGCACCGTGAAATCAGACAAATTCTCAAAAAAATAAACTCCAATGAAAAATGTCTCGAAGCCGTCATGCAAAAACTGAAAAACTAAAAACTCTCACAAAAATTCTCGCACTCTCGACGAGTTCGCAGAATAAAAAAATTTTGTTGTGGAAGTTTTTTGCGGATTTCAAAAATTTTGAGATTTTTTTGCAATATTTTTTTCCGGAAAAATTCGCGCTGGATTTCGCGCCACTGCACCGGCGTCTTTTTGCTAATCTAGACCGTCTCACCCGCCAAAAAACACAAGGTCTAGCGGTCGCTTTCCCGCGCGGACATGCCAAAACGACTTGTGTGGGGTTTGGTTTTGCGATGTGGTCACTCCTCTATCGCAACAAAAATATTTTGTATTTTTCGCATAAATATTCACAGGCACAAAACGAAGTGCGTAATCTGATTTTTGAGATGCGGAGCAATGTTATCTTGCAAAAAATTTATGGTTATGAGGAAATTTCTCCGGCAAAAAATTGGTTGGAGATGACAGTGACGCGTCTGGATTTCCGCCGTAAAAAAGTAGAAAAAATAAATGTACGCATCACGCCGGTCGGCACAGAAGAGGCCATTCGCGGAACAAACTATGAGAATGTGCGACCCGATTTGGTGATTCTGGACGATATCGAAAAGGACGAAGATGTGAGCTCACCCTCCGGTCGTGAAAAACTTGCCGAGTGGTTCGCAAAAGTCGTTGTCCCGATCGGCACACCCGCCACGCAATATCTGCTCGTGGGTACGGTTTTGCATTTTCATTCGCTCCTCAACCGCATTCTCGAAAAAAAATTTATGGTTGGATTTTGGGAGGTGATGCGTGAGAAGGCCTTGCTCGAAAAGGGTGTCGCTTGGCCGGCGCGCTGGACTCTGCCGACCCTCGAAAAACTGCGTGAACAAATCGGTTCCAAGGCTTTCGGTAGCGAATTCCAGAACCAAGTGATGTTGAGCGAAGATGCGCTGATTCGCGAAAATTGGTTGAAAAATTTCGTGTGGGAAAACGGAGAAATCCGCGCCGAAAATAAAATTTATAATCCGGCCAAATTAAAAATTTACATGGCGGTCGATCCGGCGATTTCACAAAATGAGAAAGCCGATTATACCGCCATTTGTGCGCTGGGAAAAAGCACGGAAGAAGAAAATTATTTTGTGTTGGAGGTGGTGCGCGGACACTGGACGATGCAAATGACTGCGCAAAAAATTCAAGAACTCAATCTAAAATGGCAACCCAAAATAATCGCGGTAGAGAGTGTGGCGTACCAAAAAGCACTTGCCGAAAATCTCAAATTGAGCGGTTTGCCAATTCGTGAAATTCGCCCTGATATGGATAAATTTCGAAGACTTCTGCGCCAACAAGGACTTTTCGAATTCGGGAAAATCTGGCTGGGAGAAAACACCGGAATCCTGCGCCAAGAGTTGTGTGAATTTCCGTATGGCGAACATGACGACACGGTAGATGCGCTAGTCTATGCGCTGGAAATCGCGCGAAGTGGGAGTGATTTGGGGTTTGTGTTTGGTGTGGGCGGAGAAAAAAAAGACGCGTGGGTGCTTTGAATCCGAAGGGCGCTCCACCTCAAATCATTTTTTAGGTTTACGATTTTATTTTACATGGAATAGTGGGAGCAATAATCCTAGCTTTTTTCTATGCACTACCAAATCAAGCTCGACCGACACGCCGAGCATGTGGTCGCGAATCGTCGTATTTTCGACCAACTGTTGCGCAATGAAGCCAGTCATTTTCTGGCTGGTAATCTGCGCCAAGATATTTTTAAGGTGAAGTCCTATCTCTCCAATTCCGCGCGTACGGATGATTTTTTGTATCTCAATGTCAATCTCGTAAATCTCGTGGCGACGGCGTTCGCGGACTTCGCGGTGGGCGGAGGTGTAAAAATAAAAATCGCCGATCCGGAATTGCAAACTGTCTGGGACGACATCGCAGAAGAAAATAATTTCGGAGAATTGATTTACCAAAGTATGATCAACCAGTCGGTCATCGGCTACTCGGTCTTGCGCACGCGTCTGGAAAATGAAAATGTCGTCTTGGAAGAAATTCCGCATGAATATTATTATCCGAATGTAGATGAACTTCTGCTCGGACAAAAACCCGATACGCACCACATCGTGTCTCTGCGCGAAGGTAAGAAAGGTGAAGTCAGTGCCATTATTCAGACTTACCAGAAGATGCGCGCGGAAGATTTGGACGAGGAAACCTACACCCAACTCGGACCGATCAAAAATGAAATCGGTTGGCTTTATACTCGTGGAACTTATTTGCGCACGGAACATAATTTTGTATTGGAGGGTGATTTGACGGCGGAGTGGTTGGATTTTTTGCCTCTGACGCAAGTCAATAATCAGTGCATCAGCGGAGAATATTTCGGGGAGAGTGATTTCGCACCGGTGTTGGATTTGCTTGAGGAATTCAATGACCGCATCACGCAAATCTCGGTGCAATTTATTAAACATCTGAATAGCAAACTAGCTCTACCGGAAAGTATGGGCAATGCGCTTTTGAACGAAGAGAAGTCCATTAATGAGGTGGAGTTCTTTGGTTATCGTGCCGGAGAAAATCCGCCCGAGTATGTCGAAAATAAAAACTCACTCATTCCTGAGGCGCAAGAATATCTCGATCGTTTATTGCGCATGATCAGTGCGATTGTGCAGATTCCGACCAGCTTTCTCGGTCTGCAGGAAAGCGGTGGCGCGGAAAAAGTCGAGGCGCTCAAAATCAAACTGAATCGTTTTTTGAAGAAAGTTCAACGCAAACAAAAAATGCACGAAATCAAAATCAAGAAACTCGTACGAGATAGCTTGCGTCTCGCCGGTCATGCAGACTGCGCGAGTATCGAGGTAATCTGGTCCGATCCATTACCGCAGGATCTCGCGACCGATGCGAGTGTTTATTCCGATCTCGCGGATGATGGTATCATCACGCGTCGCACCGCTCTGACCAAGATCATGAAGGACTGGGACGAGGGGCGCATCAACCAAGAAGAAACTGATTTGGAATAATTTAATTTTTAATTTTGAATTATGGCGTTTTATGAAGCAAAAAAAATCGGTGCGCAAATCGCACAAAAGACTCTGATTGATGGAGAAAATTTCCCGAAAATCTTGGGTAGAGTAGTGGCGACGGTCGGTGCATTATTGTTTGTGGGAGTGGGAAGCGTGGCTCTGGCATTACGAGTGTTTGGATATTAGAAACTGTGTATGGGCGCGACACTTTAATAATAATTAAGGAGTCGCGCCTTTTTGATAATCCGCTCATATTTTCCCCTAAATTTTCTTTTAGGTTTACGATTTGCGAATCGCATTTAGATTGGAGGCATAACCCCTAACCTACTCATCTATGGAAGATGTCAAAAAACCAAAATCGTCTCACGCGGATTCTCCGACCGCCGACGACGTAAAAAATCCGGAGCAAAAAGCTGTGCCGTATGGTCGGTTCAGCGAAGTTGTAAACGAGAGAAACTCTCTCCGCGAAAAATTGTCACTGCTCGAAGGGGTCGATAAAAATCTCGCCGAACTTGAAAAATACAAAGTAGTCGCGAGCGACTTGGCGAACAGTGAACTGAGGGGTTTGGCGGAAATTGTCGGTATTGAGAAATTCAGCGAGGCCCTTGAGACGCTAGGAATAGACAAGCTCTCCCCGCTCGAAAAACTCGAACGCCTGCCGAGAATCAAGAATTTTCTTTCGGATACTATCGGCGTGCGCCCAAAGACGACCGGTGGCGCACCTGTCTTGCGCTCCAATGGCAAACCAACTCGCCTCGAAGAATTAAAAATGAAAAATAAACAGGCGGGACTGAGTTTGTCTGAGCGCAAAGAATACTTGCGACTTCTGCGTAAAATAAAATAAATAGAGGGTCGGGCTCTCCTCACACTAATTAAAAATCCGCCCTGCACGGTACTCTAAGCGCATCAGACGCACAAAGTACCGTGCAGGGTTTGAGAAGCGAGGAGATATTATGGCCCAGCAGGATGTTTGTCCGCAGTTTGGCTTCTCTCGGGAGTATTAACCCCCAAAATATCCCTGCGGTGACCCTTGCTCTACCTTTTATGCTCCTTACTTCAATTTTTATTTTACTACTTTTATGCGAAATTAGCAAGTCTGGTCGCACTTTATTTAACTCTATAAAAAACTAAAAAATGTCTGCAACTCCATTTGAAATCAAAGACAGCAGTTATTTGGCGGATTATGAGAGAGGCGTACTCGCGCTTCTCAATTATGCTCCGGCCACACTCAATCTTTTTCAGGAAGATGAGCTAATCGACTCCTATAAAGTCGTCTGGTACGAAGAACCTTACGGCGTGGAAACCGGCATGGTCGGTACAGGCGGTTGGGATATCGATGACACAACCGCACTCCCCGTTTCGGAAGATTTTGCCAAAATCATCGGCAAAAATCACATTCTCGAAATCGAGGGTGAACAAGTCCGCATACTCTCCGTCAACACGGAAACCAATGTTATCTCCGTCCGCGAACGCGGTTTCGGTGGTACGGTCGCTTCCGCACATGATGCGAGCAGTATAATCACTATCGTCGGCAAAGCGGAAGAAGAAAACGAAATCACGGAAAATTATTCTGCGGTTTCACGCATCGAACGCTATAACTTCGTACAGGAATTTACGGAAGATATCGCCGTCTCGGCTCGTAGCGCCAAGCAGCGTATGAAGGATTTTGATGATTTACTCCAAGACGAGCAACTCGCCAAGATGCGCAAAATGATGAAATATGTCAATCGCACGGCGCTCCTCGGACGCAAAAATAATGATACGGTTAACGGCATTATGACTGCGGGCGGTTTGCGTCATGCGATCGAGATCGCCGGAGGTGTAATCGATGCGTGTGCCATCGGCGGTACGGTTACGGATAGCGATATCAAGGGTGTGCTTCAAACTCTCGCGGAACGCGGCAGTCAGGCTGACACCATGATCGTCAATCCAAAAATCAAAGCCAAACTCAATTCCCTCGCGAATTTTACTTCCGCAACCATCGTCGGTGCCGAAGTGAATCTCGGCGGTGTGGTTTCCGGCTATGTGTCTGATGAGCTTGAAGGTCGTGCGCTCAAGATTGTGGTTGATCCGGAACTTACGGAAGATGCTATCTACATTGTGGACAGCAAAAATCTCTTCTGGCACGCGGTCAAAGAAGAGGACGGCACCGCGAGTTTCATGAAGCTCAGCGAAGAGCCGAGTGATTCCAGCAAGCGCAAGCAAACTCTCCGCACTGAGATTACTTTTGTGGTCAAACAAGCTGATTTGATGGGTATTTTGACTGTGTAATTCGGTTTCGCAAAATCAAAACGAGCTACGGAATGTGGCTCGTTTTTTTGTGGGGTCAAAGGTGTGCGCAACCTGGGACCGCGCGCAGAATTGAGGGGCGCGTCCTCACCCAAAACTCAACTAAAAAGAGCGAGTACCGAAGTACTCGCTCTAGGGAACTCATTTCACTGGAACAGCGGATGTTCGCTCCGCTCTTCCGCGACTGACTCAGACGAAGACCCTTTGCCGGAAGGAATGCAGATTTCTTCTTCTCCCCCCTCAAAAACCACGATTACCGAACCCACGACCTCACCTCCTTTCTTCTGATCCAAAGTCCTTTTCATGTGAGCCGACCGACTGTGAGCTTCGGTTGCGACCGCCGGGATGTCGTCCATTACGACGACACCGCCCTCGTGAGGATAAACACCTGTCTGCCGTTTCGGGCCAGTTACAAGAGCCTGATGGCACCCTTTGCAAACACGCGTGCTATCCCCATAAGCACCACCGTCACAACCTTCACAACGCTCTTCGCTCATACGACCCCCTTCTGTCAAAAATTCCCTAGAATCCGGTTTCGAAAACATTTTTCGAAACCGTTGGTTAAGTATATGGTTAGGCAAAAAAAAGTCAATCCAAAAAAAATTGTAAAGAAAAACCCCTGCCTGCAAAATGCAAACAGGGGGTGAAACTTCAGGCAACCTCAACCAGATCTTCCGACCGTTCCTTGCCTCTTTTGGCTTCTTCGCCGGCGAATTTCGCCAGACGATAAGCCAAAACCCGCAAACTAGGCGCTTTTTCTTTCGGGAGCTTGCTCCAATCGGCCACGAAGCCGAAGTCGCTTTCCAAGAAAGTCATTTCCAAGCTTTCGGTGCTCACCTTTACTCGCAAAGTGTTTCGGGGGCTGAGTCGGAGCTCCGTTTGAAAATTGATTTCCTGAATTCGGCGCGGAACCGGACAGTTCAAGTCAGCTTTGATCTGGGACCAGAGCGCACGCAGCCCGGGATTCATTCCCTCGAAAGAAATGCTACACATAGC
>Ga0265297_10006779_pt1 | contig 16335 bp, 17 predicted proteins | sample Munlanlwell13791_FD_192502 | JGI IMG/M metagenome (GOLD analysis project Ga0265297, IMG submission 192502) | Leachate microbial communities from a municipal landfill in Southern Ontario, Canada - Leachate well 137-91 | ecosystem: Engineered > Solid waste > Landfill > Unclassified | place... | reverse complement strand
TTAATGCTACAGCTGATGGCCAAAAGGATGACATTGAATTGTTACTAAACGCCGGTGCTGATGTTAATGCTAAGGATACTTATGGGCTGAGTGCATTGATGTCTGCTGCAGCTAATGGGCGTAAAGACGTTGTTGAGTTGTTACTAAATGTTGGGGCCGATGTTAACGCTAAGGACAATGATGGGTGGAGTGCATTAATGCATGCTGCAGGATATGGGTATAAAGACGTTGTTAAGTTATTAAAAAGATATGGAGCAAAAGAATGAAAGCTAAATTTATAAATGAAAATATATCAGATATATTAAAACCTAAATCTAAAGAGGAAATTGAAAAACATTTTCCTAAAGAAATACACGATTTAATTAGTTTGTGTTATGAAACTATTGAAAAAAACAAAACCTTCGAAATTATTACAGAATTAGGAATAAATAAGGGCTTATTTGGATTTTTATATTTTGGATTCGAATTTATTAATGTAAAAAATAATAATTTATTTACTTTATTATATAATGAAGAAGAAAACAGTGTCTTATTAAGAAGACATTACACAACAGATGAAAATGAATCTGATTCATATGATATAAACATAAATAATTTAATGGATTTTATTTTTTATTTCAACTTATATGATACCGTAACTGAATCTAAATCTATTAATAACATCTTAAGACCAAAATCAGAAGAAGAAATTAATTCTATAATTTCTTCTGAATTAATGAACACTGTCAATAATTATTGTTATTTAATAACATCTAATAATGATCAATATATTATTACTGATTTTCCTAAATTTTCAGGTGAAGGTTATTATTTCTGTTTTAAAAGTTTAAATCGTAAATATTATGGTGATTTAGAGTACTATTCATTAGGTTGTTTTTCTTTTTCAAATTTTAATGAAATATCTTTGATTTTTGAAAATAGTGGTGTAGATATTCAAATACATGACACAAATGAATTAATAGAAAAATTAGATTTAAATGTTGATCATGACTTATAAACAATTTTCAAATAATTATGCCTACATACAGATATAGTCCTTTTAATAAAGATAGTTTGACGTCAAATCCTTCTAGAACAACTAAAGGAATTAAATATAGAGTTTATAATATATTTAAATCTTCTATAGTATTAGATGAATTATCTATTCCAGTTAGTGATAGTAGAAATAACAAAAAAACAGAAGATATAGCAGGAATACAATATCCTTTAATAAAAATTAATAATTATTTTATTTCTGAAATGGAAATAGATTTTTTAACATTAGATTGTAAAGAATTTCTTCCAACTATTATGTTACAAGTTACATTTTTTAATAATAAGTTTATTGATAAAGAAATGCCCAAAGATGGTGATATTATATCAATAGCAATAAGAAATAAAAGTGACGTGTTAAACATTATTCGCAATGATTATGTAATAACTGGAGCTACACCATCAAAAAGAAGATCAAGTGGAACAATTCCTATAACAGTTACTTTCTTTGGCGAATTATTTGTTCCAGGATTAAAAAGTTATATCGGTTCTGAGTCTTATAGAGGAACATCAATGACAACCTTAAAAACTGTAGCGAGTGAATTACATTTGGGGTTTAACACGAATGATGATGATACAGATGATTATCAAATATGGATTTCTCCAGATAGCCCAGATGATTTTATACCTACTATAACGTCTAGAGCGTGGAAAAATGAAAATTCTTTTTATGATACATGGATTGATCTATATTATAATTTAAATTTTATTAATATACAAAAACAACTATTTAGTGCAGAAGATAATGTAGATGAAGGCGCGTTACTAAATAATATAGATGCTGATTGGACTTGGGGAAATGATTCTAATAACACAGCAGAAATGCCAAAAGTTTTTTCTAATTACTTAGGTTACAGAAATACATCATTTTATATAACAGAATGGAAGCCAATAAATAGATCTTCTTATATAACATTTTTATATGGCACTTCTATAAAAGCTTCATTTTTTGAGCATCTAAATTCATTATATGAAGATTCTAATAGTAAAAAATATTGGAGTATGACAATTCATCCTGATTATGATTCAGAAAAAATAAATAATCATATTTTATTGCGGGGAAGATCATCTTATGATCCATCAATTAATATAGGAGAATTAGCAAGAGCAAATTATAATTATCAAGATTTATATGCTAGAGCTCCTTGGATGGGAATTCAATATACTATTTCAAATCCAGAAGAAGATAATTTAAAGTGGACAGGAAACCACCATAAAAATTATTTAAGAGCACAAGTACATCAAGCTATAAACATGGCGGAATTGGAAAAATTAAATTTAGAAATTAACGTTCAAGGAACTAATACAAATATAATTAAAGGTGATAAAATTCCTATTATTATCATTGGAACTGATTCTATAGAAAATCAACAAGCCGATCAAAATGCAGAAACAAGAGATAGAAAAAATGAATTTTATAGTGGTTGGTATCTTGTTAAAGGATTTACATTAACGTGGGCTAAAAGAGAAGTAGACTCTATTGTGTCTAATTTTTCACAAACATTTATATTAACTAGAAGAGAATGGCCCACACCTGAACCAATTAATAGTGTTCCTATAAATGGATCAAATATAAATTTATAAAATGAAAGCTAAATTCATAAATGAATCAGTAGATAATATCTTTAAGCCTAAATCTGAAGATGAGATCCTTAAGGATTTAAAGAAGTTGTCTATTGAGGAGGTGAACAATTTATTAATTAATGCTGCAGCTAATGGATATAAGGATGTTGTTGAGTTGCTGCTTAACTCTGGGGCAGATGTTAACGCTAAGTCCAATAGTGGGTGGAGTGCATTGATTTATGCTACAACTAATGATCAGAAGGATGTTGTTGAGTTGTTGCTTAATGCTGGAGCCGATATAAATGCTAAGGACAAAGGTGGGTGGAGTGCATTAATATATGCTGTGTTCTATGGGCGTAAAGACATTGTTGAATTGTTACTAAATGCTGGGGCCGACGTTAATGCTAAGGACAACTATGGGCGGAGTGCATTGATTTATGCTGCAGATTATGGGCGTAAAGACGTTGTTGAGCTATTAAAAAGATATATAGCAAAATAAAAAAGTAGAAAATATTTAAAATATCATAAATATATATGAAAAATACGCTTATTTTATTTCAAATAAAGTAATAATGACAATGATTAAAAAAATTAATGATTTGAAATCCAAAGTTGACTCAATTGAAGTTAAAAAACTTTGTGAAAATGCAATTTCTACTATAAGTTCTACCACTTATAATGAAGTAACCCCTGAAGCAAGGTTAGAAATAGAAAAAATAACTATCAATAATTTGTTTGAACAACTTTCTAAATATAAACAAATTAAAAATGTTAACGAATGGATTAAAAATCAAAAAAGATTATTTAATGTTAAATATTTAGGAATTAGAGAAGCAATAAATTCTCTAAATGAATCAGAAGAACTAAATGAAGTTTTAGAAACATTTAAAAATTGTTTAAATAGAGGAGTTCATGAAGCTTGTTTATATGAGCAATTCATAACTGCGTTAAGTCCATTTGGATATTTTCCAACTGTTGGCAATGCAATTAAATCTGTTAAAGATAGAGTAGATACCTATAAAAATGATGTAGATATAGTAAAGATAATTGAAACAATGAAAGAAACAAGAAGTAATTATCTTGTTCCTCTTATAGAAGATGTTATTAACAATTATCTTGCAAGTAAAACTACCCAAACAAAATCTCAGTTGTCAGAAACTTTAATGAAATTTACATATGATCCGTTTGTCAGGGATATTGTTAGCTTAGTCACATTAGATGCTACAGAATTACAACTAGAATCAGCAAATGTTTTATGCGATATAGAAAAAGTTTTTTCACCTGTTCTTTATATAGGAGAAAATGAAGCTGTTTTTGCAGTTAATAAAGAATATTATCTTAAAAAAGGAAATAACATAAGTCGTCTTCCTGAAGTAGACATTTTTAAATTAGATAATGAATTTAAAACTCTTTGTGAAACATTAGTTAATCCAAATATTGTTATTGGAAAAAATGATATTACAGTTTATTGTAATAAAGATAAAGCTGTTATTTCAGAAAAATCAATCATTGTAAATGAACAAGTTATGACACTTGAACAATTTAAAAACACTGAATCAATTTGTGAGTGGACTGGGAATAAAATATTTTACAAATTAGTAGAATTTTTAAGATCAAATTATAATGAAATAGCTGAAATAGATTTTGTAAAAAGAGTTTATCTAAAAGAAAATGAACAACATAGTGCAAACGTTTTTAAATTAAGAGATAATGTGTTTATAACAACACATAATCCAGAATTGGGAAAAACAACATTTTATAGAAATGTAAATCCTATACAAGCTAAAAACATCATGATGGAGCATTTACATTATGATGTAACATCATTATATAAGAATTTGCTACCGGATGAAGAAAAAATTAATGAGGAAATTAATGAAACTAAAAAAGAATATAATGATTATATTAATGAATTACAAAAAAGAATTAACGAATTTCGATTAAATTCATATGGAAAAGAAATTAATGAACAAGTAATAGAAACATTAGAAGAAGAATTACACGACATTAAAAATGAATATAAAGATTATTTAAATAAAATAGAGAAATACAGAAGAGCAGAATCAATTAATGAAGATATAACAGTAGATATAAATGTTGATGGAAAAAAATATACAGTTCCTATTCCCAAAGATGCATCTAAAAAAGAAGTTGAAGATAAAAGTCAAGAAGGAGGAGCTGAAGTAGGAAAAGAAAATATTGAAGATGTTCCAGCATCTGCTATAACATTTGATAATGAACAGACTGAATTATTAAGTGATACACCATCTATTCCTGAAGATAAAATTGATATGGAATCAGATAAAGTAGAACAAGAGGCCGAAGATGCTGAAAAAGAAGCCGAAGAAAAAGAAGAGGAAGAATCAGATGAATTAAAAGATAATGTAGAAAAAGATGATGAAATATCTTCAGATGATAATGATGATATAAAAATTGAAGATGAAGTAGATTCAGATCAAGAAGATAAAGATGAATTAAAAGCTAAAGATGAAGACAAAGAAAAAAAGAAAAAACAAAAATTAGAAAGCTCCGAAGGAACTAGGTTAAATAAAACTAAATTTTTAAAGGAATCTGGTGAAAAAAAGAAAAAACGAGTTTTTCTTAAAAAGAAAATAGTAGAAAATTCTAATTCTATAAAAAAAAAGAATAATTTAAGGGAATCATTTATAAATGAAAATATAGATGAATATGCATTTCATAATTTTTTTCAAATTACTATAGAAGGAACAAATTATATCATAGTAGTAAATCCTGACGGTAGATTTTTAACATTTGATTTTGAAGGAAATAATATAGATAATTTTTCTAAAGAAACTATAGATAAAAATACTAGTTCTATAAAACAAATAAACACTGTTCCAGATACTATATTAAATATACTACCAAATTATATAATGAAAAGTAAAGATGCAGCAGATGCTTTAAATAAAGCGTGGGAAAGCATGCCTAAAGATTTAAATGATAAGGAAAAAGAAGATTTATTCACAACTGGAATGAAACAGATAAACGATGAAGAAAATAATTTGCAGACGCTTAAAAACAAAGAGTATTCTAATATGTCTCAATCTGAATTAAATAATGCATTAGATAAAGCAATAAAAGTTAAAGATTGGGGCAGAGTTAAAGAAATATCTAAATACTTAAAAGAATCTTTAAAAATAAATGAATCAGCACAAATAGGTGATACTGTTTTATATAATAAACAAAAAGGAAACATAATTGGTCAAATAGGTAACGATTTAATAGTTCAAGTACAAGGTTCTTCTTATTTTGTAAACCCAAATGAAGTTAAAGTTAAAAACATAAAAGCTGAGACTTTAAAACCACCATTTAAATTTAGTAAAGAAACTCAAAAATTATTATTTGAACAATACACAAAATGTGGTATTTTTATGGGAAATATTCCAGTAAAAACCAATAATTGTTATGTTAGATATTCTGATTGGAATGATGCTAAAGATAATGAGCCTATAAATATTATAGTAGAAGGACAACTGAGTTTACATCCAAAAAATCAAATAAGAATTTTTGAAGATATTAATAATTTTGCAAATTTAGATAATTATGTTGATGGTGTACAAATAAACTTAACAACAGGAGATGCGTTAGAAAATGTTAGAATAAACGTAAAAGATTATATAGAAGCTTTAGGAGATGCTGATCCAGTAAGAATAATAAGAAGAGGAGACGAAGAAAACCCAATTATTGATACAGTACCAAAAGAAATGTTAAGAACATTATCTGTTTAATATAAAAAATGAGAGCTAAATTCATAAATGAGTCATTAAATGACATTTTCAAACCTAAATCTAGAGAGCAAATCATTAGTGATTTAAAAAAATTGTCTAATGAGGAGAAGAACCAGTTATTAATTAATGCTGCAGCTAATGGACATAAAGATGTTGTTGAGTTGCTAATTAAGGCCGGCTCTGATATTAATGTTAAAGACAAGTATGGGTGGAGTGCATTAATATATGCTGTAGCTTATTGGCGTAAGGATGTTATTGAGTTGCTGCTTAATGCTGGGGCAGATGTTAATGCTAAGTCCAATAGTGGGCGAAGTGCATTGATGCATGCAGCAACTGATGGCAAAAAGGATGTTGTTGAGTTGTTACTAAAGGCTAAAGTCGATGTTAATGTTAAGGGCAAGTATGGACGGAGTGCATTGATGCACGCTGCAGCTAATGGATATAAGGATGTTGCTGAGTTGTTGCTAAAGGCTGGGGCCGATGTTAATGCTAAGTCGAATAATGGGTGGAGTGCATTGATGCATGCAGCAACTGATGGCAAAAAGGATGTTGTTGAGTTGTTACTAAAGGCCGGCGCTGATGTTAATGCTAAGGACAATGATGGGCGGAGTGCATTGATGCTTGCTGCAGCTTATGGACATAAAGACGTTGTTGAGTTGCTACTAAATGCAGGGACCGATATAAATGCTAAGGGCAACTATGGGTGGAGTGCAGCTAATGGACATAAAGACGTTGTTAAGTTATTAAAAAGATATGGAGCTAAAGAATGAAAAATGATTAAATTATGGAAATACCTATAGCTGAATTTAATATTAATAAATTTTGGGAACGAACCCCAACCCCGCTTAAATATATTTTAATTATCGTTATATTTTTAGCTACAGCATATTTTTTATTTACAAAGAAATTAGATGATAATCAAGTTAAAGAACTTGATCAAATGAAAACAGGCATAACTGCTACTTATCAACTTATTGAAAATTTTGAAGATTTTAAAAAAGAACAAGATGACTATAATAAAGAAATCATTATCTATCTTAAAAATTTACATGCCTTAGTCCAAGAATTAAACGAAACAACAAATCGCAAATTCGATATTTTATTAAAATCCGGAAATAAAAATGCAGATCAAATAGTAGATAAAATATTGTTATTAAATGAATCATTTAACAAAATTTCTAAAATTTATAATGAAAATATAAAACCATTGCCCCCCGAAAATAGAAAATATAATATTATAGCAGTTCCTATAGAAACTAGAGAATACCAAAATAAAAATAAAAAATAACCCAAATGAAAAATAATTGGAAATCCCTGCAATCATTAATTATATCAATTTTAATTATACTAATTATTTCTTATATTATCATTGACATAACACTAACTAAACCAAAAATTATTAACAATGTTAATAGTGTTAAAAAACAATATGCAGAATTATCAGCATACTTAGATAAAAAAATTCCAGAAATAGATACAGCCATAAAATCACAGGCTCTTCAACTTAAACAACAAAAAGAACAAATAAATATACTAAAAATACAATTATCAAAATAAAAAATCTAAAAATAAAAATTATGGTGTATTTCATAATATAAATATTATAATAATAAAATTTTCATCCTATCATCTTAAGTTTACAAAAATTCTTTAATTTATTAATTAAAAAACTATGCCAATACACGTAAAAAATAAAGACCTAAGAGAACAACTAATCATATCTAAACAACAAAATGAACTTACCAAAGAAGCCCTCGATATGATAATTCTAATGGCACACAAATTCTCTAATAACTTTACCTATATGTACCAAGAAGACAAAGAAGATTGCATCGCCTTCGCGATAATGGACTGCTATATGTATTGGAGAGGTTATGATCCTGAAAAATCACAAAATGCATTTGCTTATATAACGCAAATAGTTAAAAATGGAATGTCTAAAAGTTGGAGACGACTAAGAAAATGTCCAAAATCAAAACAGATAAGTATTTCATCATCAAATATATACTCAATATAAGATTTATACCTTAAATAATCTGTATCACATAAATTATCATAACTTCCTTAATATTTATTTTTTTATAATTTAAATTTTTTTAAAATATAGTAAACAAAGATGCTGATATTTTAAGGATTATTAAGTGTATGTTTTTCTATTTGGGAATTTACAAATAAGGATAAAAATATATAATATAAAATCGTAATGTCTTTTAATAGCTCATATAAGAGGTGGCATAAACCAAATGTTACAGGTACAAGGAATGAAGGCGGAAATTCATTAACTCATCAGGGTTATTTTAGAAATTTAAAAAATCCTCAAAAATATATAGGGGATTTAAATCTTATTATATATAGAAGTTCTTGGGAGTTTAGTTTTATAAAGTGGTGTGATATAAGTCCCTCTATTATAAGATGGAGTTCTGAACCAATAAAAGTTCAGTATGCAGATAGAGTATCTAAATTAGACGAGTGCAAAAAGTTGGGATTAGATCCAAATAATCCTAGAAATTGGACCACAAAAAACTACAATGTAGATTTTTGGATTGAGATATGTAAGGGAAATGGAATAGTAGAGAAATGGTTTATAGAAGTAAAACCCCAAGATAAATTAAAAAAGCCCATTCCTCCTATTAAAAATTCATCTTTAAAAGAACAAAGAAAGTTTAATAAGTTAGCTAAGGAATATTTAATAAATGAGGCTAAATGGCAAGCAATGAATGAATTTGCTACAAAAAATAATGCAAAATTTTATGTGTTTACAGAGAATATTATGATTAAACTAGGAATATTAGGAGGCAGATTTGATTATGATAATGAGAAAAATAAATATCAAAAATGAAAAAAGTACTAATGAATTTATAAATGTTTTTAATATATAATAAAAAATATTTTTTATATTTACCAAATAATACCACTATGTTTAATAAACACGGACTGTTTAATTCAAATATTATGATAAATAAAATCTAAATGATATACGACGAAATATATAATTTTTGTAAAATTAGAGATACTAGTAAAAATATATTTTCTAACAGAGCAAGATTTTTAATTGATTTACTTAAAAAAGTAGGTATAGAATACAAAATTATTAGAACATTTAATAATATCCATGATAAATATTTTTATAATATTTATTGCTTTGGAAGTTCTAATAAGTTTCTATCAGCACATTATGATGTTGTAAACATGAATGTTGATAACGCTAATGATGATAGCGCATCTATAATAAACGCTATAGCTTATAAATTAATGAATCCATCTATTAATTTATTAATTTTAGATGGTGAAGAACCACCTTATATGGGTGTTGGATCTGATTATGCAGCTAAATATTTAAAAGCTAATAACATATCAGTCAATTGGATATTAAATTTAGAATTAACAGGTGTTGGTAGAAGTTTTTTTATAGATAATGTTCCAACTCAGTTTGGTTTAAATATTAAAAAATATTTTGAGGATGCATTTGTTATAAATACGCCGTTTAATGATGCTATGATTTTTCGTAAGCACGGATTACAATCTAATGTAATAACTACGGTAAACCTAAAAGAGAATGGAACACCAGATATGTCTATATTATATAATTCCCATGGTCCTGCCGATTCAGTAGATAAGATGTCTACTTCAGACATGAAATATTTTGTTGAGAATGTTATTGATTATATTGTAAAAAATTGTTAAATTTGTAAAAATAATTTAATTAAATTTAAATAAATCATGATAAATTTAAAAGTTGTTTTTAATGTAGATCCAACAGGATTTGATAAAGATATAACAGAAGAAATCTTAATTCCTTCCGAACTTTGTTTATATTGTTTACATGATAAACAAAATAGATTTCATGATGAAATAGTAAAAGCTCTTCAATATAAAGGATATGAATTTAAAGAGTTTTTTCAATTATTGAAAGTTTATTCACAATGAAAAATGATAATATAAATAATGGTTTTTATAAAAAATATGTTGGTGTAGCATATGCAAAGAGATTTTATACAGAATTTTTAAAAGAAAATATTTTTAAAATAGTGGATTTTAAAAATGAAATGGGGTTTGACTATTTTAAAATGAAAGATAATGATATAAATTGGTGGTGGGATGTAGAAGATTGTGTAATAATTACAAATGAAAGGCCAATTGTAGAAGACGAAAGAATAGCAAATATTTTTGACCCAAATTATAAAGGATATAATCCTTATTTATCATAAAATAAATTATTTAATTAAACAAATATAAGAAATGAAAATAATTACTATACCAGATATTCATGGATGTACTGATTGGAAAAAAATAATTGAATTAGAAAAAGATCAAGATTTAACTATTTTTTTAGGAGATTATGTTGATCATTGGACTTATTCTAATGACCAAATCTATGATAATTTAAAGGATATTATGGGATTTAAATATGATAATCCAAATAAAGTTGTTCTTTTATATGGAAATCATGATTTACAATATTTATTTGCATATAATAGTCACGGTTGTTCAGGATATAGGCCAGAAATGTATTTTGATCTTCATGAACTTTTTAATAAAAACATAAATTTATTTCAAGCTGCATACCAATATAAAAATTATATTTGGACTCATGCAGGAATAAGCAATGGTTGGATGAAAACCTTTAACAAAGAAATATCAGCTGATAGTTTTATTGAGGAATTTAATACAGGAGGAATCCATTCTAAAATTTATGATGTCGGGAAAAGAAGAGGAGGGTGGAATAAATTTGGAGGTATATTTTGGGCTGATATGTCTGAAACTTGTACAAGTTATATTAAAGGATTTCATCAAATTGTAGGTCATACAAAAGTTAAAAGAATAGAAAAGTTTGGAGATGAAAATGGTTCCATAGTGTTCACTGATACTATGGAAAATAAAGATCTAAATATAAGAGATAAATATCGTGCGTTAGAAATATAAAAATAATATATAATTGTGTTAAACCCTAAAGAGGAATATAAATTTCTTAAAAATATAAATAATATTAAAGATGTTGCCTTTTATGAATTATTTGAAAAATATTTAATTCAAAATAAAAAAGGTTTTGACAAACTTACTGAAATAGAATCTACAGATCAAGAAAGCATTATTAAATCTAAAAATGGTGGTTTTCCTATTCCTGGAATGATTTATACATTCATTTATGGAATTATAGATAAAATAGAATTAAATCCAATCTCTAAAGATTTTATTGACTTTGCTCCTTTAGTGTTCTGTATGAATATCGATAAAGAATCATTTAAAGGAATAAATTTAAATATGTTACCATCAGAAACAAGATTAGATTTTTTAGATACTTTTTATAATACTTTTGATGATTTTTTTAAAAAAGAATCTGAAATATTATCACAAAACCAAAAATTAGCATTAAATAAAAGATTTATAGAATATATTAAATCTGGAAAAGGACAGAAACTATTAAAATTATTTAACATTAAGAATAATGCTAATTTTAACTATGGCTATCGTTCTTATAACATAGGGAAGGTTAAAAAATTAAGAATGATGGAATATAATGAATGGAATTATATTCCTTTATAAGAACCTAAAGATGCATTTAGAAAATTAAATTTTAATATTATAAATAAGTTTTATTATAAAAAATAAAGGGGTTTACGTTACATAAACCCCTAAATCATTTTTAGTGTCCACCACCACCACCTCCTGGAGGTTTTGGTACTGATGGATTTGGCTGTAATTTAATCATTTTTAATAAAATTTATTTAAAATTAAAAGAAATTAATTTACTTTAATTTTTTATAATAACAAACATCATCTAAGTTTTCGATTATTGATAAAATAGCAGCAATTTCTTCTTTCATTAACTCTTTTGACTTAGAATCTTCATTTTCTATTCCAAACAATTTATGTTTATGAATATATGCTTGAAAAAACATTTTTTCTGCTTTTCTTTTTTCTTTATCGAAAAGTTTTTTATGAAAATCATATTTTTGACAAGCATCTATATATTCTAAATCAGTTAATTCGGCCAAAACAAATCCCGGATATCTTGAACTTGTAAAAAACTCAATCTTTCTTGAACAAACAGAAATAATTGTTTGTAACGCTATTCTTTTTAACCAAATTCCTTTATATTTAAATTTTCTTAACTTTGTTTCAGATTTTTCAATATCCTCTATAGTTAGACCATATTTAGTTAAAATTTCCTTTAATTTTTGTTTAGCTGTTATGGCTTCTCCCATAAGTCCATTATCAGCTAATTCCTTAATCTTTTTTATTTTCTCTATTATTTTTTCCATATCCTCAAATTAGAAAATATTTTACAAATATACTAAAATTTTATAAATTATAAAAAATTATCTTTATTGTTGAAAACTTAATATTTGTGTAATGTTATAACTAATAAAATAATAATTAATGGAAGAATTTGCTATATTTAAAATTGTTAATAAAATATCTGGCAAATTTTTTATAGGCAAATCATCTTTTAAAGGAAAAGCAGACATAAAAAAGATATATCCTAGAGGTAAAAAAATCATTAAAGATATTAAAGATTTGGGGTGGAATAATTTTGAAAAAGAAATTATGTTTACTTTTGATAGTAAAGATAAAATGAGAAAAAAATTTAAAGAAATTGTAAATAAAAATTTTATAAAAAATTCTTTAACATATAATGAAGATTCATTTGGCAAAATAGTTGTAAAAACAGAAAAAGGAAATAAAAAAATATCTACATCTGATCCAGATTATATAAATGGAAAATATGAAACAACATCTAAAAATAAATTAGCTGTTAAAGATGAAAAAGGAAATATTTTATATGTTGATAAATCTGATGAAATATATAAACAAGGAAAAGTAAAACCAATTTCTTATGGAAAAGTTACAGTTAAAGATAATAATGGAAATACATTTCAAGTAAATAAAAATGATCCAAAATATATTGATAAAACATATAAATTTATATCTACCGATACTAAATACTCTACTAAATCTAAAGAAAAAATAAAAGAAAAACAAAATATCAGAAGATTAAAAGAAAAACACATAAAATATCCTAATTTTCCTTATGATATAAATTGTAATGAAGGAGAATTTTATTTGATAAAAGATTTGTGCAATCATTCTATAAAAATAAAACCACGTCATTTTAATAAATTATATAAATTAAATTATAAAGATAATAGAATTTATTGTCCTATGTGTGTCAATAAAGTAATTGATGAATATAATCCTACTGAAGAACAAATTAAACAACATCAACAAGAATATAATATTCTTTGGAAGAAAAATTATATAATTCACTCTTCATTCGAATACCTACATATGTTTTATCCTTATATTTTAAAATCTATATTGGTGTTTAATATTACAAATATACCGTGGGAAGGAAAAATATTTAAATTTAGGAAAAATATAAAATTTAATAAATGTAAATATTCTAATTGCGATAATGAAACATCATATTCTAAAAGTAATAAAAGATTTAATAAGTTTTGTAAAACACATAATAAAATTACATCAAATTATGAAAACGAAATACAGTATTTTTTAAATAACTATATTAAAGATTATAAGATTAATTTCAGGGATTTAGGAAAAGAATTGGATATTTATATTCCAGATAAGAAATTAGCAATAGAGTTTAATGGCATTTATTGGCACAGTGATGAGTTTAAGGAGAAGAATTATCATTATATGAAATGGAAAATGTGTAAGGATAATGGAATAAAATTAATAACAATATGGGAAGATGATTGGAATAGTAAACAAGATATAGTTAAATCAGTCATTTTAAATAATTTAAATATTATTCAAAATAAGATATATGCTAGAAAATGTAAAATAAAATCTTTAATTTCAAGCGAAGTTAGAGATTTTTTAAACATAAATCATATTCAAGGAAATGTATCATCTTCGATAAATTTGGGTCTTTATCATAGTAATCAATTAGTATTGATAATGACTTTTGAAAAGAAAAGGAAAATAACGGGGCAAAAGTCTATAAATAGTGAATATGAAATGATAAGATTTTGTAGTAAATTGAATACAAATGTTGTCGGTGGAGCTTCTAAATTATTTAAATATTTTATAGATAATTATAATCCAAACAGAGTTATATCATATGCGAATTGTGATATAAGTAATGATAATTTATATAAAGCACTTAAATTTAAAGAGATTGGTCACACAGGATTAAACTATTGGTGGGTAAAAGATGATATTAAATATCATAGGAACATATTTATGAAACATAAATTAATAAAAGAAGGAGCAGATCCAAATAAAACCGAAAACGACATAATGAAAGAAAAAGGATTTCATAAAATTTATGGAAATGGTAATATAAAATTTGAATATATAAATAAAAATTAATATGGCAGGATTTACTCTTAGATCATTAGATAATAAAGGAGTTGGCTTAATTTCTAAATTACAAAAAAATATAAGATACCTAGCATCCCTTGGAATGAAATGGGATCATGAAATTCTTCAACAATCTAAATCTGTTGGTATAACAGAAGCTCAAATGGACTCACTTTATGGGTTATATTATCAGCAGGGACAATATATGGGTATGGATATTGGGCAGAGAGAGTTTATTTGCTTTTACGATAAAGAATGGCCTACAAGAAGAGATTTCCTTCGCAAGTTTAGTATGAATGGGGAAGTTGAGCATGTTATAGAGGTTATAGCTGATGAGACTATTATATATGATCAGCAGAATTATTTTGCATATCCATCTACAAGGGAATTAAAATCTGTTTTGAAGCAAGAGAAGGCTAAAGAAATTGTAGATGACTTAAATGAAGCTTTTAAAAAGATTTATTTTGCATTTGGGTTTAATCAAGGCCATGATGCGTGGCATTATTGTAAAAAGTTTCTTATAGATGGGTTTTTAGCGTTTGAAATAATATATGATGGTGAAGGCACAGAAGATGCTAAAAATGTAATTGGATTTAAAGAGTTAGATCCAGTTTCATTAGAACCAGAGATAAGAAAAGATCTAGATGGAAAAGAGTATAGGGTATGGGTTCAATATAGGGGTGACACATCGCGGCATAAAGAGCTTTTGGATTCGAATCTTATATATGTTTCTTGGGCAAGGGGAAATTTTATATCTAGGTTGTCTTATGCAGAGAGATTGGTGCGTTCTTTTAATATGTTGAGGACTCTTGAAAATTCACGTATTATTTGGAATGTATGGAATGCTCAAATGAGGGTAAAAATTTTGGTGCCTATAGGAACTCAATCTGAGGCTAAAGCCAGGACTAGGTTATCAGAATTAAGGGGCATGTATAAAGAAGAGTTAACAATAGATGATCAGTCGGGAGAAGTAAATTATAATGGGCAAATTCAGTTTCCATTTGCAAAAACATTTATTATTCCTACTAGAGATGGTGTTCAAACAGAAGTAGATGGGTTTCAACCAAAGGGTTATGATTTATCAAATACAGATGCTTTAAAATATTTTTGGATGAGGTTTATTACAGAGACTAAAGTTCCATCTTCAAGATTTTCTAGTGATTCAGCAAATGGCCCTTCTGCTGTTTGGGCTTCTAATGCTGAAGGAGTTCAAAGAGAAGAAATAAGATTTGAAAATTTTATAAATCGTATAAGATCTATTTTTCAAGAGATTATATTAAAACCTACATGGCTTCAGTTTATTATAAAACACCCAGAGTTTGCTAAGGATCAATCTTTAAGAGCTGCAATAGGACTTGAGTTTGTAGAAGAAAATCTTTTTACAGAAGCCAAAGAACGAAATTTATTAGAAAAAGCCGCAAACACTGTTACACTTCTTATGGGGATTAAGCAACCCGCAATAAATCCAGATGGAACACCTGGAGAAGAAAATTATTTTGATCCTAAATTTTTAGTAGAAAAATGGATGAATTTGTCAGATACAGATATTAAATTAAATGATAAATACAAAAAACAAAGAAAAGACGAAATAAGAAAATTAGCAGCCGCATATTCACGTATAAATGCTATTAAAGGAACTGAAGGAGGAACAGGACAATTT
>Ga0265297_10006778_pt1 | contig 16336 bp, 9 predicted proteins | sample Munlanlwell13791_FD_192502 | JGI IMG/M metagenome (GOLD analysis project Ga0265297, IMG submission 192502) | Leachate microbial communities from a municipal landfill in Southern Ontario, Canada - Leachate well 137-91 | ecosystem: Engineered > Solid waste > Landfill > Unclassified | place... | reverse complement strand
TGGACCTGCAATCAAAACCGGCTACTGTCGTGCTTTGGGCGCTACGAAAACCGGAATCGACTATGCCATTCAGGTTCTTGAGAAGGTCAATATCCCCTGTCTATATCGCTCCAAGTGTCCGGCGTCTTCTATGAAATTTTCAGTCGCACCGGCGGGCAGGTCAAACATTCGCTCAAGACCAAAGACAAAGAACTCACTCGTCGACGACTCGAAGAATTACGCCAAAAGGTTTGCAGACTCAACACCAAAGCGGGCACCACGAACCACCCCGCGGTTCGGCAGAGCCGAATATTTCCTCCAACGCCGACACCGTGGTCCAGCCAAGCTCCGCAAACAACCCGATGGTGGGCTGCTCGACAAGCGGGTCTTCGGTGTAGGCGTGGGACATGAGTCTTTAGTGGGGGTTCACCGTTGGTCAATCGCGGGCGAACCTTTAATCCAACCAATCTCCAGCCGAAACGCCCCGGCCTGTTTGTCCGAGAAGAGAAATCCAACCGAATTGACCCTCGCAGGATTCAGCGGTGGCACGTCCGTATGAGTATTCAACCATTTTTCTCGGCTGTCTGCGCCAAGCCGCGCAGCATCCCGGCGAACACGAGTTGGTGCAGCGGCCAAACGCCATACCAATACGCCAGCCCCCATAATCCAAGCGGATCGAACATCGCCGTCTGGTGCAGCCGCGTGCCATTTCCATCCGGTTGCACTTCAAATTCCAGCCACGCTCGGCCCGGCAGTTTCATCTCCGCCGCCAGCCGCAGCCGCTGGCCCGGCTGGATGGATTCGACGCGCCAGCAATCCAACGCATCGCCCACGCGCAACCGCTCCGGATCACGGCGACCGCGGCGCATCCCCACCCCGCCCACGAGCAGGTCCAGCCAGCCGCGCAACGTCCAAAGCCCGTTCGCATAATACCAGCCCGCCGCGCCGCCGATGCGTTCGACGGCAGCAAACACCCTGGCCGGCGACGCCGCGACATGCGCGGACCGCGAGTCCACCAAGCGGTTGCCCAATCGTGTGCCTCCCCAGTGCCGGGGCGCGCTCGCAGCGGCGGACAAGGCGTCCGACCAGCGCGTTTGCGCGATGCTGGAGTCTTCGTTGCGCAACGCGCGCGCAATCGCCTCGCGCACGCCGATCGGCGTGATGGGGAACAGACGTTGTGCGGAATCATCGCGCACCACCGTCGGATGACGAAGGCTGTCCACCAGCTTGCGACCCACGCGGGCATACAGCGGCGTCACCAAGCCCAGCCACAAACTCGACAGTCGCGGCGTCAACAGGGGCACGGGAATCATCCACCGCCGCAGCCCGCGCTGCCGCGCGTATTCGCGCATCAGTTCACCATAGGAAACCCGGTCCGGCCCGCCAATCCCGACGATGACGCTGCCATCCATCTTGAGGGACAGCGCCGCACGGAGATACGCCAGCACGTCGCCGATGGCGATGGGTTGCGCCGTCACCCGCACCCAGCGCGGCATCACCATCACCGGCAACCGCTCCACCAGTGCCCGGATCATTTCGTAGGACAAGCTGCCCGAGCCGATGATGATGGACGCCCGGAACTCGATCACCGGCACGCCGTGCGCCCGCAACCGCTCTCCCACCTCATGCCGGCTGCGGAGGTGCGCCGACAAATCCGGTTCATCCTCGCCCAAGCCTCCAAGATAAATGATGCGCCGCACGCCAGCGGCCCGCGCAGCGGCGGCGAAATTCTCCGCGGCCAGACGGTCCTGCGTTTCAAAATCGCCCGTCGCACCCATCGAATGAACCAGATAAAACGCGGCTTCCACACCTTGCATGGACGCCGATAGCGATGCCGCGTCGAGCAAGTCGCCCGGCACCACTTCGACGCCGGCCGGCACACGGGACGACAAATGTCCCGGTTGCCGCGCCAGACACCGCACGCGCCAGCCATCCGCCACCAGCAACGGCAACAGCCGCCCGCCGACGTAACCGGTCGCGCCCGTCAGCAAAATTTGGCCAGGCTTGTCCATTTCAGGCACGGGTGTTTCGGTTGAAGTTCATTGCGTCAGTTGGTTATCATCTCCACCTGCCCCGGCAGCATACGCGGCAGCAACGTGCCGGTCGCGCCGAATATTTCCGCCAACGCCGGCACAGTAGTCAGCCAAGCTCCGCAAACAACCCGATGGCGGGCTGCTCGACAAACGGGTCTTCGGTGCAAGCGTGGGCGCTCATTTCAAAACGTAGCGTCCATTCTTCAGAGTGCCAACTCGCTTCACCAACCCGGCCTTCACCAGAGGGCGAAGCAAGTCCATCGCGCCCTGCTTGGACACACCCAGGGCTGCCCAGAGATTGGCTGGAGTCATGCCGCCGCTCCGGCCGAGCAGCTTTAGCAGTTGCTCCTGGCGCGGACGCAACACCAACCGTTCACTGGCTGTGGATACCGAAAGCTGCCCCATGCGCTTCCACACCCGCTCCAGCGTTTGCTGCAAGCCTTCCGCGCAGTATTCCAGCCATGAAGTCAGGTTGTCACCCTGGCTCCGAACCGCGTCCAACGCCGCGTAGTAGCGCGGGCGGTCCTCCCAGTAGAACTCGTCCACCGCGAAGATATGATGCGAATCGAACCCGCGCCGGTAAAGCTCCCACAATGCCAGTGCCCGGCCCGTGCGCCCGTTGCCGTCGGCAAAGGGATGAATCGCCTCGAAGCGATAATGCACGATCGCCGAACTCAACACCGGGGAGATTTCCGCCGCATCCTTGTGCCACCACTCCAGAAGCTCGAACATCAGGCCCGACACCTCGTCGGGCGGCGGCGGCACATACCCGCCCACCCGCACCCGCAGGGTCCGATAACGCCCGGCCTCGCCTTGATCCATCACCTCGCCCGCGATGATCGCGTGCAGGCGGAAAATGTCATCGTGCGTCAGCCGCTTCTTCTTCGCCTGCTTTTCAACATGCCGGAGCGCCGCGAAATAATTCAGCACCTCCCGCCGCGCCCGCGCCGGCGCAGCCACCGTCGTCCCTTCCTCCAGCGCGCGAACTTCCACCAACGTGAGCGGATTGCCTTCGATGGCCGTCGAACTGTGGGTGTTGCGCGCCCGCGTATCCTTTTGCAGCGCGGGAATCCAGGGCACTTGCACTGCTGCGCCCTGGATGCGCTCCCGCAACGCGGCGATGTTTTCCACCCGCGCCAGCAGGGCTGCCGTGATCGTGAATTGCGGCTGGTAGCTCATGCCAGACAGTCTGCCCGTGGGTCAATCTTGGGTCAAGCGTTAGTCAAGTATGGGTCAAGCTGCGCACCTTCATCCCCGTCCATTCTCCCATTGGGAAAAGGGTGTCTGCCAAGCCAGGTTGAGGGTTTGGCAACGCCGATTGCTCCGCGAACAACCCGTCATTCCCTCTCCCGCTGGGAGAGGGCCAAGTGAGGGTGGCCCTGCCTTGGCAGACTGCTCGACAAGCCGGTCTTCGGTGTAGGCGTGGGGCATGGGTTAGATGCTGGGCAATGGATTTATTGCAGCGTTTCCGAACCATTTGGCCAACGTGGCCAAAGCCTCGGCCTTGAGTTCTTGCGTGAAAAGGAGAGCGAGTCGCCGTTTGGGGCGTGAACACGCAACGTAGAAGAGATTGCGATTCCGCTCGTAAGCATCGACTTTGTCGGCCGGAACTCCTGCCGCTCCAGACCATTCGAGAAATTGACCGAAATTGTATAGATTCCACCCGCGCCCAAACACCACCAGAACGTTCTCGAACTCCGCTCCCTTAACTCCGTGCTTGGTGGAGAAAGGTGTCTTCTCGTCGATGAACTCCTTCAGCGCGACGAGTTCCTTGTATGGCACGGCGCGCAGTTGACGTAAGCGCGTGATCTCATCGGGTTCGTCTGGCACAGGCAAAGCACCATGTTTCTCTAGTGCGCGCTCCTTTCGTTCGACCACCTCCGGCATGGGCAATCGCTGGGCTTTCCGGAGATGATCCAGCACCGCTCCGATGGTCTGAGTCTCTCGAAGCTTCAACAGCGACGCGATGTTTTCGAACCACGCCGCCTTGTCTGCGTGCGAGCGGATTACCTGTGTCCGGCTGCCAAGCACCCCGAACATCTCGCCATACTTTTTGCCTGCAAATGCTCTGCACACGGGCTCAACAGTGTCCACAAGGTATGAGATGTGCGGATCTTCTTTCTTGATGAAAGATTCCGTCCGGGAAAATGAGGCGGCGAGCTGCCGGTATCCTTGTTCTGCGGCTAGAACGTTGTGCGTAAGCATGAGTATCTTGCTGGTGTCAGGCGCAAAGACCCATCCGCTGTCTGCCAACTTCTTTTGCACAACCTGGAGATACGAGTGAGCAACTGTGTCGGGAAGATCGCCTTTCCATTGCGCCCCAGTTTGGCGCACGCCTTTCCATTCGTTCGTGTGGAATACGACAACACTGCCGGATACAGTCGGGTTTTCGACTTCCTGCGGCAACTCAGGACGCATCCTGTTGAGACAATCCACTATCGCCGGCACAGAGCGGAAATTCGCTTTCTTCCCGATGGGCTTCAGTTTGGGGTGTTCAATCCTCCCACAACCCGCGCCGTAGATCTTCTGCCAGTGGTCACCAAAGAATCCAATCAAGGGGCTGCGTTCCGCCCCTATGACATGTGTTTTTAGCGCCGCGAAAATCAGATTGTCCGTGTCTTGGTATTCGTCGATGAAGACGACGGGAAAGCGATTCAAAAGAAGGCGACGAAACTTTTCGTTCTCCAGAAGTTTCGCAGCTAAGATTAACACGTCGTTGTGACCTAGTGATATGGAGTTCTTATCAGCTCTCGGACGGCCGAGGCTGTATTCCACATTTCGACCTCCAACAGTTTCCAACTGCTTTAGGTCATCCTGTAAGGAGGTCGCGATTGCAGCGATGTCGGCGCCCTTCTCACCCAACGCTTCAACGCGCTCTTCGATTACTCGATCCATCATGCGCTTTGCCGATTCCTTCAACCGTTCCGGCCAATCTTTAATGTTCGAGATCTCCTTCCTGAGGAATGGCTGAAAACCCTGAATGAGCGTCCAGCAGAATGAGTGAATCGTTGACGAATAGATCGCAGGGTGACGGTCAGTCCGTGTCTCAATCTCTTTAGTGGCGACGTTGGTGTAAGTAATGCAGGCGACTTGTTGGTGATTTCGGATGAGTTGAACCCCATCCCGTTTGACGAGGTAACGGAGAGCTTCGATTAAAGAGTAGGTTTTGCCCGCGCCTGCTCCCGCCTCAAAAACAAAACTCACGCGTCGGTCAAGGCAGGCTTGCAACTGCGACCATGCTTCTTGCGCTGCCAAGAGCGCAGGATTGGCGACAGCGTCAGACATTTGCCTCTTGCACTGGTTGAGATGGGGCTGCCGGAGCAATCGCGGCTGCTTCGGCAGGCTGTACCCGTTGAGGCCGGTTCAGTTGCGCAAGCCACTGCAAACCTTCAGCGATGTAGCGAGGCACGTTCCAACCGGTCCTCTGGATTGCGTATGTAAGCGCAAAATCCGACTTACCTTTTTCCTTGGCTTTCTCCCAAGCCTCATCTTCGGATGGCACGGCGAGCCCGAACATGGCCCAATTTGCCAAGATAAAGGCGTCCTCGAAACTTCTGCCGCACGGTGCGCCACCAACTTCAGGCACTTCGTAAGCGATTCTCAAATCACCGTCGGTTTTGTCTGCATCCGCCTTGGTGATCAGATCAGCAGGTGCAACCTCCGGTAGTTCAAACCAATTCTTGATGCACGCATTGCTCGTACGTTGACCTTCCGAGACTTTGCACGCGACCCAGACCTTTTTTTTGTCATTCTTGCTTGCCACTTTCTTGGCGGCGTCGATGTCAGTGATGATGAGTGTTGGCAACTCCAAGAACTTCACCAAAGGAATGAACAGATGTGCATACGCGCCGCCAACCTCAACCACGGAAACATACTGACTCGATAACTTGGGCGCTTCAGGTTCTACCTGCTCAAGCACTTCAATCATCTTCGGCAGCATCAACCGCTCGGAAGTTCCTTCAATAAGCACCGCCTTATCGGCAAAAAGGAGGTCGCAACGAGTAAGCGTCATGTATTTTTGGAGGAACTCTAGGTTTTCAGGCGGTGTTCCTCCTAGGCCGGTCCGTAGGTTCTTTATTCCAGTTGAACGTAGATTCACCGCACCGCCATCCCGCTTGACATGGAAATACCGTATCGCTGCAAATTCTGCCTTGTTTGCAATATGCGAGGAATGGGTTGTTACAACAAATTGGACTGGCCACTCACGCCCGTTGCCAATTTTCTCGGCGAACACAGCAGCGATCTCCGTTAATCGAGAAATGAACACGTCCTGCATTTGCGGGTGCAAATGAACTTCGGGTTCTTCGATAAACACCAGATGCACGCCTGGAGCAGTTTTCTCAATCAAGAAGGCTTTGTAGAACGCCAGCAATTTCAGCAGGATAAAAATCAGGTTTCGAGCCCCAAGACCATTATATGCTTCGGGAAGGTTGATTCCGTTGATTCCCGCGTAGTGAACTTTTGTATGGTTGGTTAAAAGTCGTTCAACATCGAGGATTGTCTCGGTACGAAGCTCTGAGTCAGCAAAACCTGGATACCCGAATAGATTAAAGGCCGGAATCAACTCCTGAAGTTGAACATTAAAGCCGTCATCGATAGTTGTTTGGATACCCTGAACAGCGTTTTCCAAGTTTTTGGCCACCCCTTGGTCATTTTCGTTCGCTGAATCCGACCTCGCGCTCTTGAACAGGGCTTCCAAGACTTTGCCGAGAACGTCCCGATCCTTATTTGTTACATCGTCAAGTCCTCTTTGCGCGTTGATGAATCCACTCGCCAGCACACCTCGAAGAGTCGCCCACTTCAAATCTTTCGTGTTGGTCGCATCGCCGGGGTCGACAGCCTGGACCGTGCAGGAATACTTTTTTGGAACTCGGTCTCGCATTACGCGGCCGAAAGCAGTCCTTTGCGGCGGTTCGGGTTTGTTCTTATCGAATTTTAAGTCGGCAAAGAAGGCAGGAACTTCACCTTCCTTCAATTCGTATCGGATTTTTACCACAACCCGGTTGCAGTTTGTGTCGAGGTCAATGATACAATCACCGAGAACGCCAAGATTAGCTGCGTCCTTTTCGTAGGCGATAGTCAGCGTGGCCTCAATGGTGGGTAACAGCTTTCGGATCTCGTCCACTGCTTTGCCGCCCAACTGTGCTTGGAAGGCATTCCAAAAGTCTTCATGCGCCGACAGGGAGAAATCCTCTAGGCGAAAGCTTGGGGTCTCGTCTTCAAGCAGCCGGCGGAACAGTTCCGTCAGCGATGTCTTGCCACTGTTGTTTCGGCCCACGATCACTGTGGCCTTTTCTTCCAGCAGTAGCGCAACCTTGGAGAGTAGCCGGAAGTTCTGAATTTCGATTTTTTGAAGGCGCATTGGCTCAGTTCTCCTCAAGGTTAACATGTCCCGACAGCAGACGCGGCAGCGGCAGGTCGCGTGTCCGGGGGAGGTCTTGGATTCGCAGGTGCAGCTTGCAGATGAGGCGGAAGCTTGGCGCGTCGGTGGCAGCGTCTTTCTCGAATGGAGCAATCCACATCATAGTCCCTCGTGACGGACCCAGAGACTACTAGACCCGGCGCAGCACAGCAAGAGTGGCGTGAGGTCGTGGTCATCGCTGCTGCGAACCGGCGCGACGGCGGCTGGAAAAGTGGGAAACCAAGCGAACTGCGCGCTGCACTTCGGGCTTGGCTGATTGATCTCCACCCTCCATCCACACTTGCCACACGGAGTGCCTCGAGTGCCAACTCAATAACCGTGCTGCCCGGTGGAATCGGGCGCAACTCGGCACACGCTCCATTTGAATCATGCGCGAATCGCACTCCGAAGCCCCCTCACCCTGCCCTCTCCCCATCCGATGGGGAGAGGGTGGCCGAAGGCCGGGTGAGGGGTTGCCTCGCGCATTTCTTTCTTGGCGCGTGTGCCGAGTTACGCCCGGCGGAATCGCGGGTGGGATTTTGTGCTTGCGCCGACCGGTCGGGTGGCGAGAATGCCAACGGTAAGTATGGCACCGGCAGCAAAGCAGCCATCGGTGCACGGCGCGCAGGATTTTTTCTTCGGACCTGCTCACGACCTGCTTTCAACAATGCATGCTCGGCTTCAAGCGAGGCCAGACAAGGAGAGATAAATGAAACTGACAGGAATGATACTGATTGCCGTCATGGCCGGAGGGCTTGCCTTGGCGGCAGGCGCCGACGATACCAGCAAGGTCCAGCTCAAAATCTCTCTGCCGAGACCGCAGTTCACCGGCACGCCAAGACCCATTCGGTCGCCAAATCTGGAGGCTCCGCGCAATGGCAAACTGTATCCACCGATCGAGGTGCCAGCCAACTGTGACAAGCTGCTGTCGAAGGGCTGCAAAGTCACATCAAGCGATCGTGACCCGGTCATCGGCACGTTATCGCTCGTCACTGACGGCGATAAAGAACATGATTCGGAAACCTACGTTGAGTTGCCTCCCGGCAAGCAGTGGGTTCAGATCGATTTGGGCAAGGAGCACGAGGTCTACGCAATCTGCGTGTGGCACTTCCATGGCGAGGCGCGCGTGTATCGCGATGTCATCTGCCAGATTTGCAATGATCCGAACTTCGCGAACGGTGTCGTGACCGTCTTCAACAACGACCACGACAATTCATCAGGGCTGGGCGTGGGCAAGGACAAGGAATATGTCGAGTCCAACGAGGGCCGTCCTTTTGCCGTCAACGGCGTGAAAGGCCGCTACATCCGCTTCTATAGCAGCGGCAGCACCTCGAGCGAAATGAACCACTACACTGAAATCGAAGTTTACGGCAAACCGTAAGGCTTTTTCCTGCGGACTTCTGAAAGGGCGACGAATAATGAACACGACAAGAAGAAGATTCATCCGGGACACAGTCGCAATGCTATCGGCTCCGATGATCGTGCGTTCGTCCGTATTGGGCGCAGACGGCACGACGGCTCCCAGCAACCGGATCAATCTGGCGATGATCGGCACCGGCAACATGGGGAAACGGCACATGCCCCGCCTGCTTTTCGACCGGGACGTGCAAGTCGTGGCCCTGTGCGACCCGGACGCCTCGCGATTGCAGGAGATCCGCGAGATCGTCGAGTCCAACTACGCCCAGTTGCTGGACAAAGGCTCCTATCGCGGCTGCGCGGCTGTCGCTGACTTCCGCGAGGTGCTCCAGCGCAAGGACATCGACGCCGTGATGATCATCACGCCGGACCATTGGCACGTCCCCATCGCCATCGCGGCGGCCAAGGCTGGCAAGGACATCTACTGTGAGAAGCCCGTCTCCATGACCGTCCGCCAGGGCCGCAAGCTGGTCGAGGCCGTGCGGGCCAGCAACCGCGTCTTCCAGACCGGTTCGCAATACCGGTCAAAAACAATAATCCGCAAAGCCCTGACCTTTGTCCGGGGAGGCGGCCTCGGCAAGGTGAAGCACGCATTCGCGCACTGGCCCAAGATCGGCGTGCCGACCGTCGGCAGATCCTACATCCCGCTGAACCCGAAGCTTCCGGAAGAGCCTGTGCTGAAGGGGCTGGATTGGGACCGGTGGGTTGGTCCCGCGCCCATGCGGCCTTACAACAGCCTCTACCATCGCAACCCCACCCCGAGCTCGGTGTTCTGGGCGTGGTGCGCCGATTTCGGACTCGGCGTCGTGACCTACGAGCACGCCCACTTCGCCGACAACATCCAGTGGGCATTGGGCATGGAGGAATCCGGCCCGGTGGAGATCATCCATCCGTCGACGGGGCAGTTCCCGACGCTCACCTGCCGTTACGCCAACGGGACGCTCCTGCATCAGGTGGAAGACATGCGGGACGTAAAGAAAATCTACCACGCCGTGCCGGACACTGCGCGGATGGACGGTTATCTGGGCGGCGTGTTTGTCGGCGAGCGTGGGTGGGTCTCGGTCCAGTTCAGCAAAAAGATGGAGGGCGGCCCTGAGAGTATTTTCGACGAGATGAAGATCAGGAATCGCGAGACCACCGCCAGCGCCGACAAACATCATCAGAACTGGTTCGACTGCATCAGGAGCCGGCAAAAACCCAGCGCGCACGAGGAGATTGGCCACCGCGCCGCCTCGCTCGGACAGATCATCACGGCCTCCTACAAATTGGGGCGCTCGCTCAAGTGGGATCCCGCCGCAGAAATCTTCCCCGGCGACGACGAGGCCAACCGCTTGCTCGAATGCCCCGTCCCCCGCAAAGAGTGGGCGATGTGACGGCCCGTGAATGATGACAAAGGAATCAACCATCCATGAACCCAACACCTGTCTCACGACGCAGTTTTCTCACTGCCTCCGGGCTTGCCGCGGCGGCGGCAGTCCTGCCCGGCGGCTTGCCCGCCGCCCAGAACGCGCCTTCCGCCAAACGGCAGCCCATCAAAATCGGACAGATCGGCACCGGCAATCAGCATGCCTACAAAATGGGGACGCTGCGCAAACTGCCGGATCTATTCGAGGTCGTCGGCATCGCGGAAGATGATCCCGTTCGGCGCAAGCAAGCCGAGAAAGCCAGTTGCTTCAAGGGCCTGAACTGGATGTCCTCCAGCGATCTGCTGGCCGTCCCGGGTCTTCAGGCTGTGGCGGTGGAGACCGAGGAACACGTGCCCATCCCGACGGCTCTGCGCTGCATCCGGGCGGGAAAGCACATCCACCTCGACAAGCCGTGCGGCGAGTCGTTGCCTCAGTTCAAGCAACTGCTGGACGAGGCGAAAGCCAAAAGTCTCACCATTCAAGTGGGCTACATGTATCGGAACAACCCGGCCGTGCAGTTCTGCATCAAAGCTGTGAAAGACGGCTTGATCGGAAACGTGTTCGATCTCGACGCTTCCATGGGACGGTATGACGGAGACAGCTACCGAAAGCTCACCAAAACCTACAAGGGCGGGATTCAATACATTCTCGCCTGCCACCTGATTGATCTCATCGTGACGCTCATGGGCGAGCCTGAAAAGGTCCGGCCCTTCCTTCGCCGCACCCGCTCCGACGGCGTGCCCGACAACGGCCTGGCTGTTTTCGAGTTTTCCCGCGACCGGCTGGCCACGATCCGGACCTGCATCACCGAGGCGCAGGGCTTTCAGCGCCGTCATCTCACGGTGATGGGCGACAAGGGGACGATCATCATCCAGCCGCTGGAATCCAAGGGCAACATGTCCGGTGGCGTCCTCAAGCTGGCGTTGGAGGAAGACCGCGGCGGCTTCAAGAAAGGCGTGCAGACCGTTGACACGCCCCTCGTGAAAGACCGCTACGAAGATCAGTGGCGGGAGTTCGCCGCCGTGTTGAACGGAGAGATGGTCAACCCCTACACTTACGAGCACGACTACATCGTACACAAGTGTCATCTGGAGGCCTGCGGAATACCGCTCGACGTGTAAGCCGTAACCATACAATTGAAACAACCCCTCACCCCGCCCCTCTCCCCCGCTGTAGGGGAGAGGGAGAAAAACCACGCGCAATGGTGCGACTCACTGACAGGGTGTTTTCAAAGCAGCGCAAACATTTTCCCTCTCTCCATCCGATGGGGAGAGGGCCAGGGTGAGGGGCCGCGGCGATTACATGGATACGGCTAAGAAAAGGAAAACACAATGAAGAGACGTGAATTTATCAAAACGGTGGCGGCCGGTGTCGGCAGCCTGACGGCCCTGAACGCACGCGGTCAAACTGCGGCACCCGCGCAGAAACCCCTGCGCGTCGCGCTCATCGGCTGCGGCGGCCAGGGCGTTGGAACGTTGTTGCCCCAAGCCTGCTCAGAACGGGTTGTGGCGCTCGCGGATCCGGACCCTCGTTGCATCAAGGCGGCGTTGGCGCGGGTTCACAAGGCGACTCCGTCGGCGGACACCGCCGCGATCAAGACGTTCCCCGACTATCGCAAGCTGTTCGACGCGATGGGCAAGGAACTGGACGCGGTCATCATTGCAACGCCCAACCACCAGCACGCGCCGTCGGCGCTGATGGCCATGCGCCGGGGCATCCATGTGTATGTCGAGAAACCCCTGACGCATACGATCCATGAGGCACGGCTGCTCCGGGACGAGGCGAAGCGTTGCGGTGTCGCCACTCAAATGGGGCAGCACGGCCACTCGAATGAAGGGTGCCGCCGCCTGTGCGAATACATCTGGGCCGGCGCGATCGGCCAGGTGCATGAAGTCCATTGCTGGACATCGCGGTGCGACGGTCTCTATGACGGGAAGCACTCGCCCGCCCTGCCGCTGCCGGAAGGCATGGATTGGGAGGCGTGGATCGGCCCCGCGCCCTTCCGCGACTTTCACTCGGACCTGCATCCGCACGGCTGGCACCTCTGGCACGACTTCGGCAACGGTTCGGTCGGCAACATGGCCTGCCATCTTGTTGATCCCTCCTACTGGGCGCTCAAACTCAAGGCGCCGGAAGCTGTGGAGGTCGAGGATATGTATGGCGGCATCGGTAATGTATGGCCCATCCGCACCCGCATCCGCTGGGATTTCCCCGCCCGCGAAGGCATGGATCCCGTCAAAGTTTATTTTTACGACGGGCTTGCGGCGGACCAGAAATACAGCGAGCAGACGGTGGAGCGGCGATGGAGAAACACCGCGAAGCGCGCGTTTCAAAATCTCCCGCCGCTGCTGCTCGATCTGGAGAAGAAATACGGCCGGGACTTCGGGCGCAACGGCTCGCTGTTCGTGGGCGACAAGGGCATCATGACCATCGGCGAGTTCGGGGACGGATGCCGCATCGTGCCGGAGGAGGCCCACCGAGCCTTCCCGATGCCCGCGGCCAAGCTGCCGCGCATCAAGGGCACTCACCAGTCTGATTTCTTCCGTGCGTGCCGCGGCGGCGCGCCGGCCTGCGCGAACTTCGACTATTCGGCGCCGCTGGCGGAAATCGCCCTGCTGGGCAACATCGCGATGCTCGCGGGTCTCAAGCGCCGCGTCGAATGGGATGGCGCCGCGATGCGTTGCACCAATCGGCCGGAACTCAATCGCTTCCTGAAGCCGGCATGCCGTGACGGATGGACAATGTAATGGCGCCGCAATCAGTCAGAGGCAAACGGCCCCTTCCGATCCCCGGGCCTCAGTGAAATGGACGTGGACTGGTCGGAAAAGCGACTCACGATCAGCAAAAGTTGACGATATGACGACCATAATGAAGAAGCTGCTGTTGGCGTTTCTCATTGCGGGCGCGGCCTTCCCGGCCTCCGCTTTGGAAACCGCCGCAATCCGTGTGAAAAAAATCGACGGCACTGTGACGGAGAGAACCGTGCCCTTTGAAAAACAAAACGGGGGATTTTACAGAATCACCGTCCCCGTCAAGGACATCACGCGGGACCTGGAGTATCTCGACGTAATCGCCGACCAAGCCGTCGCCACCAAGGGCGAGAAGGGCTGGTTTGTCTTGGGCGACGGCACATGGGGAGAATTCACGCAAAACGACGGCTTCTATTCGCGTTTTGAGTTAAACCACATGCCCATTCTCGGAATGCAGAATCCGCGCGGGACTTTTGCGGCGATAGTCAAGGGGCTGGTTTACGAGCAGCTGCCAACCATAGAGGCCGTGCGCGGCGTCTATAAAGTTTTCCCACGCTTTTATATCAAGAAAATGTGCTTCGACGCCTATGAGGATATTGTCGTCGATTTCTACCCGCTCGTCGGCGATCAAGCCGATTACAGCGGCGTCGCCAAAGTTTACCGCGACTATCAACTGGGCAGGGGAGAAGTCAGGCTTCTGCGCGGCCGCGCCAAAGACAATTCCCAGTTGTCCTACGCCGCCGACAGCATGTATGTGCGCGTGAAACATTGCCGCAAGAAGGCGGATCCGAAGAATCCTGCCCACAGAATGCAGACGCCTGAGACCGAGCCCCCGATGGAAGTTTTCCACACCTTTGACGATCTTGCCGACATCATGAAGCGCATGAAGGCCGAGGGCATCGACAAAGCGGAGATGTGCTCCGTCGGCTGGAACATAGGCGGGCACGACGGCCGCTTCCCGCAATATTTCCCCGTCGAGGAAAAAGTCGGTGGCGAAGCGAAATTCCGCGCGGCCATAGACACCGCGCACAAACTCGGCTATCAAATCACCTGCCACATAAACCAGTTCGCGATGTTTTTCATCTCGAACCGCTGGAACGAAAACGACGTCGCCAAGCGCCCCGACGGCTCGCTGATGGCCTTCGGTCTGCAGCCCAGCGGAATTCCGCACCTCCCCTGTTTCGAGCGCGTATGGCATCTTTGGGTGAAAGACGATTTCAAGCAAATCGCCGCCCTCGGAATCAAGGGGATGTTCCATATCGACGTCACTTCCATGGTCAATCCCTATCCCTGTTGCGACCCGCACCACCCGATCACCAGGCAACAGACTGCCGACTATCAGAACAAAATAGGCGAATACGCTCACAAGATTTTCGGCGGACTCGCGTCGGAGGGCGGCGCTGACCATGTGGCGAAAACCCTGGATTACGCGCTTTATATCTGGAATTACCCCGCTTGGCAGGACAACCCGAAAAAGCTGGGCTCAAAGCTCGTTCCGCTTTGGCAGCTTGTGTACCACGGGATCATTCTGAGCAATCCCTACTATTCGACGATAGACGCGCTCTATCCTAAAATCTACAGCACTTCCGACCAACGCAAAGCCTACGACTATTTGGGAGACACCGAAACGCGCTGGCTGAAGGTGATCGAGTTCAACGGCCGCCCGACATTTTATTACACCGACTACAAGGATTTGAAGCCGATGAAGCGCTCTTACGACGAATATCAGCCCTTGAAACACTTGCAGCATCAACTGATGACGCACCACTCCGAGATTGCCCCCGACGTGTTCGTCACCCGCTTTGAGAACGGCGAGGAAATAGTGGTCAACTACTCGAAGGAAGCCTTCGCCTACAAGGGCACAGCGGTTCCCTCTCGCGGTTACAAGCTTTGCAAATAGCGGCATTCACGAATATTTGATCCGCGCTCACGGCGGCAACGTGACATTCGAGCAACTGCCGCTCCACGACTCGCCCGTGCTGATCGCGGAGAAACCAGTGCAGGCAATCCAACCTGAACCGTGAAACAGAAAAACTTGCTGCGCGAACATAACCTTGCCAGCACAAGTGCCGCTCCATAGACTGCCGGGCAAATTACGGTTTTTCTCATGCTGACAATGAACATGCTCATCTCTGATCGGTGTCACGTTTCCTGCCTGGCCCTTGTTGCGCTCGTTCTTCATTTGTGTTCGCCGGGTGCGCTGTCCGCCCAAACGGAGGAATGCTGGCCCCAGTTTCGCGGGCCTGAAGCACGAGGAATCGCGAACGGACCGAATTTGCCCGACCGCTGGTCCACCACCGAGAACATTGCCTGGAAGACCGAGGTGCCGGGGCGCGGTTGGTCGTCCCCGATCGTATGGGGAAACCGGGTGTTCCTGACCACGGCAGTGAATCGCGGGGAATTGGAGACGCCCAAGAAGGGCCTCTACTTCGGCGGCAACCGCCCGGACGCGCCCAAAGTGCAGCAGGAATACAAAGTGATCTGCCTCGATCTCTTGTCCGGGAAGAAACTCTGGGAACACTCCGTCCATCAAGGCCCGCCCCAGGGTCCGATTCACATCAAGAACAGTTTTGCCTCGGAAACACCCGTCACCGATGGCGAGCGGGTCTATGCTTATTTCGGCAACCTGGGTTTGTTCTGCTTCGACCTCGAAGGCCGTTCCGTGTGGTCGAAGCGGTTTGAACCGCGCGCCATGCGCAATGGATGGGGGACCGCCGCGTCACCGGTGCTTCATGACGATCACTTGTATATCGTCAACGACAACGATGTGGAATCGTATCTGTTGTGTCTGGACAAACGCACCGGCAAGGAGGTGTGGCGCGTCGTTCGTGACGAGAAGAGCAACTGGTCCACACCGTTTATCTGGCGGAATGCCCAGCGCACGGAAATCGTCACCGCAGGCACCGACAAGGTCCGTTCCTACGATCTGAACGGGAAGCTGTTGTGGTGGTTCACGGGGATGTCGAAAATCACCATCGCGACGCCTTACGAGAGCCAGGGCCTGTTGTATGTCAGCGCGGGTTACGTCAACGACCCCAATCGTCCGCTCTATGCCATCCGCGCAGGCGCATCCGGCGACATCTCACTCGGGCCAGACCAGAAGAGCAACAAGTTCATCGCCTGGTGCCTGCCGAAGGCCGCGCCCTACAATCCGACGACGCTCATCTACGACGGGTTGCTGTATGTGCTCTACGACCGCGGCATGATGAGCTGCCTGCAACCCGCCACGGGCGAGATAATGTATGAACGCGAAAAGATTCCTGAGGGGAAGCATTTCACCGTGTCGCCGTGGGCCTATAACGGCAAGGTCTTCTGTCTGAACGAAGATGGTGTGACCTTCGTCCTGCGGGC
>Ga0265297_10006777_pt1 | contig 16337 bp, 12 predicted proteins | sample Munlanlwell13791_FD_192502 | JGI IMG/M metagenome (GOLD analysis project Ga0265297, IMG submission 192502) | Leachate microbial communities from a municipal landfill in Southern Ontario, Canada - Leachate well 137-91 | ecosystem: Engineered > Solid waste > Landfill > Unclassified | place... | reverse complement strand
AGTACACCGATTTTGAATGGAGGATGGATTGGGAGTGTTTTGACAATTGGTGACCTATAAATCCTTGAAAAAATGTCAATATAGACCCTCCCGGTTTGAGGATCGGTCTGCAATCCGGAGATCGGGAGGTGCGAACGTCCGGGGGAGGGGGCCGGATCACGCGTATACCGGAACCGGTACGCCGGATACCCCCACCCTCCTTCACTGCAGCCCGATCATGTACCCGTAATGCGAATACACGTCCTTCACGAGTTCCATGGACTTCGGGTTGGCCCAGTCATGCATCCATTCCGAGACCAGCGACTCTACCGTAATGGGGACGACACCGGCCTGGAGCATCCGCTTGATCCCGAACTTGTGGGCATCGGGGGTAGAATCCCCCGCCGCATCCATCAGCCCGTATACCTCGTAGCCGTCACGGATCGCGTGCAGGGCCGTGTAGGCAAAACACATGCTGGTCCAGAGACCCGAGATAACCACTTTCTTCCGGCCGGTCTTTTTGAACGCAGCATAGGTCTTCTCGTCCTCGAATGCGTCGAAGCTGGGAACCGCCCGGGCAAACACTTCCTGTCCCGGGAACAGGTTCGTGACATCGATGAGGAAATTCCCGTTGTGCTGCGGGTTGATGGTCGAGAGCACGACCGGCACGGAAAGAATGCTTGCGGCCTTTGCAGAACAATACGCTGCGTTCCGGATGATCGTCTTGTCGCTTGACGCAACACCGGCAAACATCGTGGGCTGGTAGTCCACGAGCACCAGTGCACTGTTTTTATCCGTCAGCAATTCCAGTTTTCCGTCTTGTGGGTTTGGCATATTCTCTCCTCTTTGAGTATCAGATTTTTGGATCCTCAGGCTTCATAACGATCTTCAAATCCCGGTCAGATGATCTGCCGGGGACAGATATCAACCGCTCCGGTCACGCAAGGATCCCGCTTGAGGAGCGGTGCAGTACACCCATCAACCGGAGTTCGTACTCTGGCCGGGCATCATCACACTTCCGGAGAAGAGGTCCGACACCCATGACTGCCGCAGCGGAAGATTCCGGTCCTGGTAGATGATCTGGCGCATGTCCTGCATGTTCATCCTCTCAACGATCAGTTCGTTCTCTTTTAATTTTTTTAAGGCAAAACGCACGGTTCTCGGGGAGCAGTGACACTTCTTCACAATATCCTTGTGGGTCATTGCACCATTCTTGACAAGAACCTTCAGCACGGTCTGTGATGACGGGGGTAACGAAGTCATAATCATTCACCGTAGTTCATAGTATGCCGGCGCAACGGGTTGAGACACTCCTCTGCCGGCCGGATCTGTACTTCAAGTTCTATTTTCAGTTCTTCGATCTCATCCATTCCATCACCTGATCCAGGAATTTTCCCGCAGGGTCTGCTAATCGCATCGCGGATAACTCCAGTAATGCTGGATGAAATCCGCGTACGGACAATCCGTGTTCATGCAGTGGTGACAACCCTCTGCTGAACATGCAGTCCCGTACCGGTGGAGTACGGTCCGGGTATCCCCCATGAGATCGCCTTTCCAATGACAGAAGTCGCGCCAGACCCGGCTTAAGTCCTCTCCTGCCATGAAGATCTCATCGGAGTTATCCAGAACGGGAATACGAGAACACCCGTCTTGGGTATAAACAGGGTAATCTTAAAGGCTCTCTGGGAAAATTCAGATTTTGAAACAAATTTTGAAAACAATATCCTTGCAATTATTACAACACAAGGGAATTTTTTTTCGGGCGATCAGAGCGGTGTAGGATCAGGATCTGTTTTTTCCAGGGTGAGCTCAAGAACCCCGTTGGAAAACCGCTTTTTGCTGAACCGTACTTCGTAAGGGATGGTGATCACCTTTTTGTAGTGTATCACGGTATCTGCTGCGATAATGGTGACCGATGTCGAGTGATTTTCAAGATCGATCTTGATCTTTTCTTCAGCAATGCCTGGCAGTTCGGTAAGAATACGAAGGAATTTGCCATCATCATGGAGCGTTGTTGTGGGTTCGACCGTTGTTGATGGCTCGCGGGTCTTTACCGGTCGGGTCTTTTTTGGATCTCCAGTTCGCATATACCTGCTCCTTTTTTGGTTTTTTTAAAAATGCGGTTTTTTTTTCGGATTTTTCGATATTTACGTCATGGTTTAAACAACATCTGCAAAAATTGAACGGGGGGTACATGGTATTTGACAACAACCCGGCATATCGTTCAACTTCCCGGAATAGTGCAGTGCTGGCATTATCGGTAAACCTGGTGTATGGAACACATTCATGTATTTTTTACTTCAGAGGATTTTTATGGATGGCAGGGAAAGGTCCATTCCCCAGACATAGGATCTCCCCATTCAGCCACTCATGTGGTGTTGTACTGCCTGTGGTGAGCAGATTCCACACGATTATATGAGGCATTGGTTTTCTCAAAACGATGATCCACCTCCCGCGGGTACACTCTTACCCGGTGACTACCTCTTCAGGAAAGCAGATAAACCCGACCGGACTTTGCAATTCTTGTCACATTTTTTTAAAACTAGGGGGGTGAGACTCCCACGGAGTGGAGGACCAATCCGGTTTTTTTAAAAATCATCCGGCACGGTCTTTTCGCTGACCCGGGGTTTTGTAACGGCCGCCCATCCCGATTATTTTTTATCAGGATGATCCGCATCGGTCCCACTGCCACCACCCAGGATATGCCGGAATACCTGTTTGAAGTCAGCGAGTTTCTGGCTGATATGTTTTTTTCCCGTTTCCGTGGGACAATACAATTTGGATTTCCCGGAAATCCGGATCTCAAGGTATCCCTGGTCCATCAGATCGTGGAGGAAGGTGTAAACCCGTGCCTGAGGGATAAGTACATTGTACCGGTTATGGATCTCATGCACGATGTCATACCCGGATATCGGTTTGTCCAGAAGCGAAAGGACCACGGGTTCCAGCGATTTTTTTACCACATCATCGATGGTAGACTGGGGAACGACAGAGACGGTTTCGGCAGGAAACGTATGATGGGCAAATGAAAGCGTGGTCTCTTTGCCGGTGGACACAATGATCTTGGGGATTCCCTCAGCCAGCGATTGAATCAGGGTATGATCGATTTTCCCGACATTCAGGGCAAGGATTCCGCAGATGGGAATCCCGGCCTCCTTTTTTGTAAGAAGAAATCTCCGGATTGCCAGGATATCATCGAACTCATCGGTCTCGGAAAAATCAAACAGAATCTGCAGAGAATCCGGTGTGTCTGCATTCATCCGGGATTCTGTACATTTTTCTAAAAGGGGCAGCAGGGCATACACTTCGTTTCGTTTTATCCGGCGTGTGTACAGTTCCCTCTTCTGGATCTCTTTTAAGAAGTATTTTGGGAGCGTTGACTGGAAATAGGCAAACAGGGTACGTCCTTTCTTTCTGATCCCCTCTTCCAGTGCAAATTTGAATATCGGCTCTTTTACAACCTGGTCCGTATAGAGAAAAAGAACAATGTCGGTAAAGATATCCTGCAGCAGCACGGTTTTTATTTCCGGCAGATCGAGACAGGTAAGGTCATCCTCCGCCACGAGGCCGGCATTCAACCGGGTGGTATTTTTTTCCTGCGCAGATTTTATTAATCTGATCTCGTCCTGTTCTGCCGCTTTACGGAACAGTGCCACTTCGATGGCCGCTTTTACCTCCAGTTCATTGAATGGCTTTACAATATAACCGTAGGGCCGGGCACTTTTTGCTTTTTCAATGATGCTGTCGTCAGCATACGCGGTGACAAAAACAACCGGAATATCCAGTTCCTTCGTGATGATCCCTGCAGCCTCGATACCATCCATCTTTCCCGGCATGACGATATCCATCAATACGAGATCCGGCCGGATCCGCCGGGCCTTATCGACACCATCTTCACCGGAGGCCGCCATCCCGACAACGGTATATCCCATTATGGTTAAGCGTTCTTCCAGCTGCATGGTGATGATCGCTTCATCGTCAACAACAAGTATCTTTGACATCGTTTCAGATCCCCGCAGGTATTAAGGGAAAGTCCATATTCACTTCAGTGCCATTCAGGCTCCTTAACGTGAGTGATCCCTTCAACTGGTGCTGCACCAGCGTTTTTATCAGTTTGAGCCCAAGACTGTTGGTACGGCTGATATCGAAATCTGCCGGTAACCCGATCCCGTCATCACGAACCGTGATTTTGATCCGGCCGTTCTCCTGCACGGCAGAGATCGTAATGGTGCCTTTTTTTTGCCCCGTGAAGGCATGTTTATACGAATTTGAAAGAACCTCGTTCACGACAAGCGCACAGGGAATGGCCTGGTCTACCGGGAGAAATACTTCGCCCGAATCAATCTCACACTGGATCTCATGTCCCTTATGGGAATAAATATTTGACAACCCGGCAATCTGGTCCCGTATCTGCCCCGTCAGGCTGACTTTTCCGAATTGCTTGCTCTCATACAACCGGGTATGGATCTGCGCCATGGTCTGGATTTTGAGCATCATATCGGTCAGGATCTCATTGGTGGATGCATCACCGGAACGCATCCGGGTCATATCCAGAAGGCCGGAGATCAGCTGGAGATTGTTCTTGACCCGGTGGTGGATCTCACGAAGCAGCACTTCCTTCTCCTGCAGGGAGGCAACAAGGTTTTCCTCTGCATGTTTGCGATCCGTAATGTCCCGGAAACTCCAGACCCTGCCAACCACGCTGTTCCCGATTCTCTGCGGTTTTGAATAGCGTTCGAAGATTTTTCCATCAGCAAATTCGATCATATCGAAACTTTCGCGTCCCGTGTGGGTATGAAGTTCTCTGATACTGGCCAAAAACCCCTCGGGATTTCGGAGTTGTGGCAGGACATGATTCATGACAACATCGCTTTTTCCCGATTCGAGCAGATCGGCGGGGATATTCCACATATTCACAAAATTCTGGTTGTAACTGGTGATCGTTCCTTTCAGGCCCACCACAAAGATGCCATCCGCTGTGGATTCAAGGGAGGCATGGAGGAGCGATAAGGTTTTTTTCAGGGTGGCATCGGATTCTTTTCGCTGACGAACCTCTTCTTCGAGCGCCACGTTCAGTTTTGCATATTCGGAGGCCCTCTTCCGGTATTCGGACTCGATCTTTTTCCGGTCTGTGATATCCTGTCCTTGTGCAATGATCGAGACAATGGTTTTTCCATCAGCTCCGAAAATGGAGGCTGAGTTCCAGAGTACAGTCCTGATCCCTCCCCCTTTGGTGAGAATAGGTATTTCGACACTCTCCCATCGCTCCCCGGTGATTGTCTTCCGGATCAGCTCCATCACTTCGGTCATACATCTTTTGGGCAGGAGAATTTCAAACGGTTTGCCGATCACCTCTGCCGCGGTCCAGCCGGTCAGGTATTCAAACGCACGGTTGAAGCGCGTGATCGTGAATGCCGGGTCCCAGACAATGATCGGGGCGTCGGCATAATTGATCAGGGTTTCTAAGTACTGGCTCGTTTCACGCAGGGTACTTTCCGTCTTCATGCGTTCCTCGATCTCGGTCCGGAGACGGGTATTGGACTGCACCAGTTCTGCGGTCCGCTCTTTTACCCCTGCTTCAAGGAGATCGTGCGCTTTCCGGAGTTCCACTACGGCCTTTTTTCGTTCGGTGATATCACGGGCAGAGGCAAAGACACCCATGACATGGCCCGAAGCGTCACGGTACACGGTTGCATTATACAGAACCGGGGTCACCTGCCCGTTCCGGTGCCGGATCTCCAGTTCATAGTCGGTTACCGCCCCGTCACGGAACACCGTCTCGTAGCCGGCCTTTGCCTTTACGGGGTCGGTGAAATAATTTGAGAAGTCGGTCCCGATCAGGTTCCCCCGGGAGAGACCGGTGACCCGGATCGTTGCTTCGTTAACATCACTGATCGTGCCATCAGGGGCAATGGTGACCAGCGGGTCAAGGCTTGCCTCGATCAGGCTCCGGTTATATGCATCTGCATTCTCTGTCGTCTCGGGGGACCTCCTCTGTCTCGGGATGTCGATACCCGGCTCAGGGCAGGGGGAATGATCCGGCAGCGCTGTTTTAATTTTTTTACCGCTCCCGTTTCCCATCAGCCAGTATCGCCACCAGTATCCCCGGGGATATTAAACAACCTACAACCCCGTGCAGATACGATCAATAGAATACAATACTAAAACCCTTGTTAAGAACATAAAAAGGGTTTCGTTTTATTACAAATTTTGAAACGATCCCGGGTGCGGCTGTTGCAGGGTATACCGGATCGTAAAAAAGTTGAAAGGAGTGAGCGCCCCGGAATTTTTGCACATCGGGAAGGCCCGGTGTCTTCCCTCATCTCCTAATCGCGAAGGGTTCACAGTATATTTCAAAACATAAGTTCCGGAAAACCTGTTGAAAACAATGCTCTTTTTTGGGTGGTTGGGACTTACGATCCTCCAGAATAATAACTGCCCGCATAATGCCCTATTTGCCAATCAGAGCCCATTTTAAAAAACCCCTTTTCTGATACTCGCGTTTTTTCGTGAATTATAGAGTACTGGTTTTGAACGGGGGTGGAATTGGGATTATTTTACCCATCTGAGGGGCATTTCAGCCCCGGAAAAACGTCTAATTGGTGCCTATTGGATGAGCGACTACTGCCAAATTGGCAGTAGGAGCTTGAGAATATCGGGAATCGTCAGATTTGAGACACGAGAATGCTTCAGTGTCATCAGACCTGAAGCAGGAAAAGGACACTATCCTTCTCCTGAACGAAGTTCTTCGAAGGAAGGCCGGGAGGCCTTTTTCGAAATTCTAAAGGTTATCAGATCTGAAGCACGAGAAGGATCCATCAGGATCCTTCGAATCATGATCCCAGACCTGAAATCCTGTGGAAAGGGCTGGCCGGCGAACCGGCAGGAGGTTGGATCCAGAGGAAATTATGGTGCTTGTGGGATGAATGCCCCAACCCCCGCTTTCATTTACTTTAAACTTTAAGTAAATAACAAAGTAAATAACCCGGGCCACCAATCATCATGAAAATAACAAGGGAGTGATACCGTATGCAGAATGATATCCTCTCCATCCTGAATGAATCCGAAGGGCTCAACGCGAAAGTCTTCTCGCTCGTCCGGCTGAAATTGCTCGCGAGCCTTGCCGCCCCCGGACCCGATGGGGCCACCTACCGCGAACTCAGGGCAGCACTTGCTATTAATGACGGCGTGCTGTTTGCCAACCTCAATGTCTTAAAAGACATGGGATATCTTACGTCCGAGAAGATAACCTCGCAAGGAAAAGAACTCGAACTCTATATCATCACAACTGAAGGACAGGATGAATGGAAAAGAATACGAACCTGGCTGTGCCGGTTCCTCCACTGCGGAGCATGAACATGGAAAAACACAAAAAAGTAATTGCATTCTTTAAGGAACTGGGCTTCGAATTCGATATCTCACGGTTTGACGACCGGCTCATTGCCCAGAAATTTGTCTGCCTGCTTGATCTGAAGGGCATCGATCTCGGGTATTCCTGCAGCCTGTACGTCCGGGGCCCCTATTCCCCGGACCTGACACAGGACCTGTTCGCGTTCACCCGGGAGTTCGAGGAACTGGAGACCGTTGCACGGCTCACGACCGTGGAGAAAGATGCAGCGGACGATCTTCTGCGGATCTTTGGCCTCAAACCGGTCCCGCTCGAAGTCGGGGCAACGTACGGGTATTATGCCGTGCGGCAGAAGAGCGGGCCGCTCGAAGCTTCAAGGCAGGTCAAGCGGCTGAAACCTTTCTACTCAGAGGCCCAGATCGCGCTCGGGATATCAAAGGCCAAAGAGTTCCTCTTCAGGCCCACCCCTAACGATCTCGAAGACCTCAAAAAGGAGACCGCAATCTGGCAGAGGGCTTCGCTGAAATCGCTGGAGCACTAAATCGATGAAGAACGGTGCTGTCTGGCTCGTGGATCTCTCCGATGCAAAAGGGCACGAGCAGCGGGGGACGAGACCCGCAATTATTGTCGGAGGTGCGAACAGCCTCATCCTTGTCGTCCCGCTGACCAGCAGCATGAGCAGTGCACGGTTCTCGCATACCCTCACCATTTCTCCTGACATGCACAATGGCCTCGATGCCGAGAGTGTTGCTCTCGTATTCCAGATCGTTGCGTTGGACCGGGAAAGGTTCCAGCATCGGATCGGTGCAATCAGTGAGCAGCACCGGCTCGCGATCGTTGCGCTTATCCGGGATTTGCTGGATCTGGATTAATCTTTTTTCCGGGGGGTTTTGACGTACTCGTCCCTCAAAAAATTTCTCTTCAATTTGGGCGTATTTTTCCAATCGGAGCCGATTTTAAAAGACCACTTTTCTGATACTCGCGTTTTTTTGCGAATTATAGAGTACTGGTTTTGAACGGAGACTGAATTACCGCTATTTTGCCCATATGGGGGTTATTTCGACCTCTAAAAAACGTCTAAATATTGCCTATTGGAGGGCGGGTGAGCTGAAATCCTGTGGAAATGTTCACATAAAGAAATGGCAGGGGGTCCAGATCCGACGGTTTGGGAGGTGGAGACGGAACATCAGCCTGAACTCTCTCCCCAGAAGATATGAACCTCGTAAACCCGGACCCGGTTACATCAGTATCGCAAGACCATCCCGGGCTTACTGGATTGTTCTCCCCGCGGAGATTTCCCGGCAAAGTCCCACAATACCTCTCATCGTTCCCGCATGATCTTTGAAAACAGATATTGACCATTCAATCCGGATACGTTTTCCGGATTTGGTAACCTGAACCTGTGGACCTTTCCAGGAACCATGGGTTCTGAGGTGACTCCTGATATTGGTATTATTAACATCATTTGCATCAAAAATAACCTGGTTGTAGATATCTTTCCCCAGGACGTCACGGGATTTCCAGCCAAACAGTTTTTCGGCAGCCCGGTTCCAGTAGGTGATCCGGGAATTCATATCGGTAGCAATGATGGCATCATTCACCTGATTCAATAAGAGCGCCTGGTAATCGGCTGATTCTTTTGCTGCAACAAAATCCGTTATGTCTCTTCCCACCGCCTGATACTCGATAATTTTTTGTGTATCTGAGAAGAGTCCGCGTACATTCCACCGGGTCCAGCGGATATCATCGCCCCGGGGATTCATCCGGATTTCTATCGTAATAACCGGGTTTGATCGGCTGATGCCGGAAAAATACTTGTGGAGCAGAGCCCGGTCGTCTTCATTGACGGGAAGTATGACGGGTGTTCCAACAATTTCATCTTTTGATTTATCGAAGTAGGTTGCATAGGCTTCATTGACATAGACATAGGTGCCATCCGGGCGGAACCGGCAGATCATTTCAGTCTGATCCTCAACAATCGCAGAACAGATCGCTTCACGTTCTTTCAATTCCTGTTCCGTGCGTTTGATGGCAGTAATGTCACGCATCGATTCAATGGCCCCGATGACCGTACCGTTGGCATCATATAACGGAGATGCGGTTCCCCACAGATAGATACCCTCCGTGGTGAGATAGGTCGAATAGGTTTCGGCAATGAATTTGTTGCCATCCCGTTTGCAGTAATAATATTTCGAGGGGATTTCCTGATCAGGTTTCAGGGCAAAATCGATCAGGATCGGTTTCCGGGAACCATGGATCGCTAAGGAGTATTCAAAATTCCCCATGCCAAGAATGTCCTGAGCGGGTATCCCTGTCAGTTCATCCATTGCCCGGTTCCAGGCAATCACATTGCCACCGGTATCGATCACAAAGGTGGCATCCGGCAGAAAATCTATTATTCCGGCAAGTCTCTCTTCGGATTTCCTTAACTGTTCTTCATAATGTTTTTGTTCGGTTTTATCACGGAAATACCATATTCTTCCATAGTATGTTTGGTCCGAACCAGTCATTGGCGCCGAATACCGATCAAAGCATCTGTTGTCTTTGAGAAGGATCTCATCCCGGACTATCTTTTGATGATCTTTGTAGATTTCTTTAACTTCGTTACAAAACTGTACCGGATCTACCACAAGATTGCGGAGATAATTAATAATCAGGAAATCTTCTTTTTTTTCAATGAGCTCTTTTGGAATAGCCCACAGGTCTATTAAACGCCGGTTATAGGAAATGACGGTATTGGTTTCATCGACCACAAGGATACCATCAATCGTTGTTTCGTTCTGGGTTGACAACAGGACATTCTGGAATTTCAGATCCTTTTCCACCCGTTTCCGATCAGAAATATCATGGCCTATGGAAAGTATGCCGGTTATTGTACCCTTTGCATTCCGGATGAATTTACATGTCCACGAAATCCAGATACGGTCCCCATTCTTTTTGATATTCTCATTCTCAAACCGGGTGAAACCGGCTGGGTTCCGTTTCAGCTCATTCAGGAGTTCTTTTACCGGTTTGCCCACGGTCTGTTTTTCCGGTACAATAGTGTCGTAAATGCTTTTCCCGAGAATCTCGGTTTGTGTCCAGCCAAAAAAATCCTGTGCAAATTCATTAAAAAATTCAATGTTGCCCTCAGTATCCATCCTGAGAATTATGCTGTTGGCATTCTGGACCAGTTCCCGGTATTTTATTTCACTGGTTTTGAGTTCATTTCGTGCTTTTTTATGGTTCGCAATCTCTTTTTTGAGCTGCTCGTTGGCGACTACCAGTTCCTTTGACCGTTCGTCCACCAGCTGTTCAAGATGCTGCCGGTGAAGGGTCAGTTCGGTGATATCTTCACCAATCAGCGAGACACCATGATTCCCCGATTCGAAAACTGTTGGAATAAACTTCAACTGGAAATAATACTCTTTTCCTTTTGAAGTCCGCTGGATTTTCAGGGTGCTGCCTTTGGAGGTAATTGCATTGTTTATATGACTGAGAATTACGGTATCGATGTATTGTCCGAGAGTGGAGTAGTCAATCCGATGTCCAATCAGGTCTGACCTGTTCAGGTGAAAATAATCGAGCAGGACATTGTTGACATCGATGATGGTGAGCGTGTCATCCATCACAACAAGAAGATCCGATGAAAAATTCAGGATTGATGATATCGGCACTCTCTGGCAGGGATAATATACCTTGGATGGGCCGTGGATGCGCATCTCTGCCTCACCTGCTGCAACCATCATGTTCAGGTATTTTGATGTGGAGATCCGGTTCAGGTTCAGCATCCGGGCAATTTCTGCAATGGTCAGCCCTTTCTGGCAGGTCTTGAGAATATCCCGGATCCGGTCAATTTCAACGCCGGTGTTATCCATCAGTAATCAATCCAGTTTAAAATATGTAAATTTTTTCTGATTATCACATATTTTTATATATGTGATATGCACAATTACAAATATTTAAATAATACTTTAAGCATACGTCATTTTGTCAACAAAATTTACATAAATGAGGTGTGTTTTATCATGGAGGAGGATTTTTCAAAGATTCAGAGGCGGGCCGAAGCATTATTCAGCCACAGTCCTTACCCGACCATTCTCTGGAATACCAGCATGAAAGTTGAGGATGCAAATACTGCATTATTAACCCTGACCGGTCTTGATCGTGACCGCGTCCTCGCGATGACCTTGAAAGATTTCAATGTGGTATCCGCATCCGGTGAAGGATTTGAAGAGGCAAAACAATCCCGCCGTAATGTCACCGGAGAAGCTGTGTTCAATTTCCCAACAGGAAAAAAAATTGTTATCCGACATACTGTTCCCCTGCTGGATCAGAAGGGAGCAATTGAAAATTATCTCACCATCTATCAGGATGTTACTGAGGAACGGCATAAACTCGAAGTTATCCAGCAAAATGAGATTCGCGCGAAAAAGATCTATACCTACCTTGAACAGGAGATTGACCGGGCATCAGTGGTTTACAAACAAGCCGCGGAGGGGGATCTTACAAAACGGTTTGATTTCGCCCAACCGGATGAAGATACTCAGGCCGTCTACGAGCAGTTGAAGAAGATGAAGGATTCCATTCTCGGGATCATCAAAAACCTTCAGGCAAGTATCAGTGATGTCAATAATCGGATGGAGAACCTGACATCCACAACCCAGAATACGAGCCGAAGTATTGAGGATGCCACCAAAGGTGTCCAGCAGATCGCGGTTAATACGTCGAAAGTCAGCGACAACAGTTCAAAAATTTCAGAGGGTTTTGAACAGATTACAAAAGCCATGCAGGATATGAGTGCTGCGGTGGAGGAGATCACTTCCAGCATGGAATCAGTTTCCACCCTTTCAAAGGAGACCGATGAACTCGCCCTTTCGGGTGCTGGCATGGCAGGGAATGCTGAGAAGAGCATGGAAGAGATTTCCACAACCTCTGCAAAAGTCCATGAGATCGTCATCGATGTGGAAAAACAGATGGGGGAGATTACGAAGATTGTCGGGATCATCCGGGATCTCGCAAACCAGACCAATCTTCTTGCCTTAAACGCGGCCATCGAAGCTGCCCGCGCAGGAGAAGCCGGACGGGGATTTGCCGTCGTGGCAACGGAAGTGAAATCGCTTGCCCAGGAATCGCGGAACTCTGCTGAGCGCATCGAAGAGATGATCGCAACCCTGAAGACCAGCACGCAGCATGCAGCGAGCGCCATGGGCGAGAGCAGGATCGTGGTCGAGAAAGGCGAGACGATGGTCAGTGAGACGGTCCAGTCTTTCAAGAAGATTGCAGAAGCCATCAATAAAGTTGCTCAGAGCGCCTCGGAGGTTGCTGCGGCTACAGAAGAACAGGCCGCTACTACTGAAGAAGTTACCGCAAATATCAATGAGCTGGGCAACTTTGTTGAAAGGACTGCAAAAGAGGCCACGGATGCCGCTGCGGCAACCGAGGAATCATCGGCAGCCCTTGATGAGATCACCCGCATGGTCCAGCACATCGAGACAATTGCGAATGAGGCGACAGCTGCGAATAAAAAATTCAAGATCGCATAACAGGGGTGTCTGTTATGGCGATAAAATCAGAAAAAGAACCTGCAGCGGAAGCCCAGGATGGAACCTCGGTAAGACAGAAAAACCGGACGGGCTCGATCCAGGTAGTGATATTTGCACTCGGAGAAGAACAGTTTGCTATCGATCTTTTCGATGTGAAAGAGGTTGTTGAATATACCACGATCACCAAGCTCCCCAATGTGCCTGCCTACATCCGGGGCATCATCGATCTCCGGGGCGAAATTACCACCATTGTCGATCTCAAACACCGGCTGAACATTACCGCGGGAAATACCGAGACCATGGATACGTCCCGGATCATTGTGCTCGATGATAATATCACCCGTTCAAAGATCGGCATTCTGGTGGACGATGTCACCTCGGTATCCACGTTTGAAGACGGGCAGGTGGATTATACCTCCGCCTCCGTGAGCAAAGAGGATACCGCGATCATTGGTATCATCAAGAAGAGAGTGAAGATCCAGGACCGGGAAACAAATGAGCTGATCATCTGGATCGATGTCAAACAATTGCTCAACGATATTGATTCTGCGTTATAATGCGATTGGTTGAACTCATTTTTTTCGAAAATAATCTCAACTGATGGACCATGCCACAGATTACGTGATACCGCATGACAAAATTCTCTGTATTGTATGTAGATGACGACCCTGCGATGCTGGAACTGACGCACATTTATCTTGAAGGTTCCGGATTATTGTCCCTCACAACCATCGATTCTGTGAAAAGTGCTCTTGACATAATAAAAACGCATTCATTTGATGCGATTGTTTCTGACTACCAGATGCCGGAAATGGATGGCATCGAATTTCTGAAAAAAATACGAGAACTGGATGATAACATCCCGTTTATCCTGTTTACCGGAAAAGGACGGGAAGAAGTAGTGGTCGATGCCCTGAACGCCGGAGCGGACTCCTATATCCAGAAAGGGGGAAATCCTGTTGCGCAGTTTATCGAACTGGAACACAAGATTAAGAGTAATGTTGAACGCAGCAGGGGTCAGCGGGCACTCCGCGAATCGGAAAAAAAATACCGTCAGTTGGTGGAGAACGCACAGGAAAGCATATTCATTATCCAGGATGAAAAATTTGTGTTCTATAACCCGAAATTTTGTGAGATGATTACTGACTGCGGGTTTATATTAAAAGACTTTTTAGCCCACTCATTCATTACCTTTGTTCACCAAGAAGATCGTCCCCTTCTGCTCAAAAGATATCAAATGAGGGTTAGTCAGGATCAGAGATTCCCACGATACTCGTTCAGATTGGTTAACCGTATGGGGCTTATTCACTGGTGGGAAGTCGATGCGATCAAGATTGTCTGGAATGGTAAATCCGCCACCCTGAATTTTTGTCGGGATACAACGGAGGAATGTAATCTTCGTGAACAATTAATTGAGAGTGAAATCCGGTACAGGGAACTCGTCGAAACGCTGCCAAAGACAGTAATTGAACTGGATGCAGAGTTCAACGTAACCTTCATGAACCGTGCCGGCAGGGAGAAGTGGGGGTATACCTCTCTAACCAATACCACCCCGTTATCGGTATTTGACTTGATAATGCCGGATGACCGTTCTCGTATTCGGGATATGTATGTGCAAGCCCTTAACGGAAATATCCCTCCCGCTCATGGTGTAACAGCCCAGAAAAGTAACGGGAGCACATTCCCGATGGTGGTTTATATCACGCCAATTCACAGGAATGATTCGATTGGAGGATTCCGACTGGTCTGTATCGACATATCGGAATCAAAAAAATTGCGGGACCAACTGGTGCAAACAAATAACAAACTGAGCCTGATGTGTAAAATCACCTGGCACGATCTTAATAATAAATTCACTGCACTCCGGGGATATCTTGAGCTCGCAAAGAGACACAAGGATGACAAAGAAGCAGCCGGTTTTTTACAGAAAATCGGTGACCTCACGAATATCATCCAGGAGCAGATACAATTTACAAAAACCTATCAGGAGATTGGATTGTCCAAACCCGAATGGCAGCGGGTAAAAAAAATTATCGAACAGTCCCGAATTACACATTCCCTTGAGAATATTGTACTTACGGTCGACGTGCAGAATATTGATATCTGCGCGGATCTTCTTCTTGAAAAAGTATTTTACAATCTTTTTGATAATTCGCTGCAGCACGGGGAGCATGTGACGGCAATAAGCATCTCATGCCGGAAAAATGGGAAGAACCTGATCTTAACTTATGAGGATAACGGAATCGGGATCTCCGCTGAGGACAAAACCCAACTGTTTACCTACGGTTTTGGAAAGCATACAGGACTGGGCTTATTCCTGATCAGAGAAATTCTTGGTATCTCCGGCATATCGATTGCAGAGACTGGTGAACCCGGTAACGGGGCCCGGTTTGAAATCGTTGTTCCGCAGGGAAAGTACAGGGTTACATCAGATAAATCGTGAAAGGTTTGCAGGAGGGTACCTTCGTAGTTTTTTGTATCTCCTTTTTTTCAGAACAACAGAGGACAGTCATCCCATTGAAAACAAAGTCCTCGTAAATCGCCCTGTTTGCCAATTGGAGCCCATTTTAAAAGACCACTTTTCTGATACTCGCGTTTTTTTGCGAATTATAGAGTACTGTTTTTGAACGCGTGCGGAATTGGGATTATTTTCCCCATCTGAGGGGCATTTCAGCCTCTGAAAAACGTCTAATTGTTGCCTTTTGGATGAACGTTGAGCTGATATCCTGTGGAAAAGGCTGGCCGGTGAAATGGCAGGGGGTCGGATCCGTAATCACTCTCCCCGCATCCCCTTCACTACCGTTTCCGCAATCCCCTGGCAAACCACCCGTATTGGACTTTCGAATCCCGGGAATGGTTCGCCCGGGCAGAGAATCGCCCACACCTCACGCTGTGCTTCCTGCTGGCGAACGAGTCCCCATCCGGCTTCATCCACGACATGCAGGGCAGCCGCAACCCGGATCACGGCACCCGGGTCACGCGACCATGCCCGCAGGTACTCAAGGAACGCCCCGCGATCCGGGCAGCCCGGCAATTCCACCGCAATGCGGTACAGGTCCTCTTCCCCCATCCCGTACCGCGAGAGCCGCACCAGCACGTCCCGCTGCGATTCCTGCGAGAGACCGGTCTCCCACTCCAGCGCTGCGGTGGTTGCCGCCATCACCGTCCGCCCGATCAGTTCCCCGAGTTTCGCGTGCTTCCCCGCATCCGTGAGAGGCAGGGGCGAGGCCGGGTCTGCCACGATGGCGATCATGTCGGTGCCGGACCCGGTGGCAATGCCGGTCGAATAGATGCTCCGGGCCATCAGCTGCTGGAGCGCTGCCGCCTTGGCTTCGGTTGCCGTCATCATCGCCCGGGCAAGCGTATGCTCATGCAGGTCAGCACCGATGATGAGTATCGTATTGATTGTCCCGCCCACCGGCTCGAACGAATCTCCGGTCTCGTAATACGATGCAGGGTCGCCCACCCTCCCCCCGTTCTTGTCG
>Ga0265297_10006776_pt1 | contig 16339 bp, 14 predicted proteins | sample Munlanlwell13791_FD_192502 | JGI IMG/M metagenome (GOLD analysis project Ga0265297, IMG submission 192502) | Leachate microbial communities from a municipal landfill in Southern Ontario, Canada - Leachate well 137-91 | ecosystem: Engineered > Solid waste > Landfill > Unclassified | place... | reverse complement strand
TGAGTATCGCGCGGTAGTTTGTATCGCAGCGGACTCAAAAGTTTATGACAAGATGATTTCTAATATTCAGGAGATTCGCTGCCGGAGGGGAAAGATTATTGCTATCGCTACCGAAGGGGATAATAGTATCAAAGAACTGACCGGAGAAGTAATATATATCCCCAAATGCGGCGAGTTGTTCTCTCCTCTTCTGGTTGCCTTGCCGTTGCAGCTCTTAGCCTATCACATATCGGTTAAGCGCGGCTGTGATGTTGACCAGCCGCGTAACTTAGCTAAGTCAGTAACTGTGGAATAATGCTTTATATTGTCGCTACGCCAATCGGTAATTTAGGAGACCTTTCTCTTAGGGCGGCTGAAGTTTTAAAAGGCGTAGACTTGATTGCCTGCGAAGATACCCGGCATACGAAGATCCTTCTTGATCACTATCTCATTAAAACACCTACCACCAGTTTTTTCCAGCACAACAGGTTTACAAAAGCAGGTTTTCTCCTTGGTTTATTGCAGGCAGGCAAGGATGTCGCCCTGGTCTCTGATGCCGGCACGCCCGGGATTCTTGACCCGGGATACAATTTGATTAACCTGGCTGTTAAAAATAACCTTGAGATGACTTTTATTCCCGGGCCGGCAGCCTTTATTAACGCGTTGGTCCTCTCCGGTAAACCCGCCCATGAGTTTTATTTTGGCGGATTTCTGGTTAACCGGACCCAGGCGCGTAAAAACCAGCTTGAGAAATTAAAGGAATTCAACTGCACTTTAATATTTTATGAATCCTGCCATAGGATACTATCCAGCCTGGAAGATATAAAAATTGTTTTTGGTGACAAAGAAATCGTTGTGGCAAGGGAGTTAACCAAGAAATTTGAGGAAATTCTGCGCGGAACTTCTGAAGATGTTAGAAGTAAGCTGGCTAAAAACAAACCCCGCGGAGAATTTGTTATAATTATTTAAATAGAAGGCAGTTTTCCTGCTTGACAAGGGCGCTTTTTGTGGTATATTTAAAGCAATAATGAGGACCTTTAAGCCCCGCTCAGTGAAGCTGGCAAGGTAAATAAAATGAACAAAAAGGTATTAGCAAATATCAACCCTTGGCATAACCGGCCAGGGGTATTTTTTTGGGCGCAACAAGCGATAGTCCGACAGATCCATTAAGGCCGGGTGCCGGCCCGCCAAGGGCGTAAGGATATCAATGAAAGAAAAAGCCAAGATATTGGATAAAGATGGGGTTAACCGTTCAATTACGCGCATAGCCCATGAAATAATTGAAAAAAATAAGGGTACGGCGGATTTATGTGTTGTAGGAATAAGAAACCGCGGGGTTTATATCGCCAGGCGCCTGGCAGAGTGTATAAAAAAGATCGAAGGCGTAGATATTCCGGCAGGTGCCTTGGATATTACGCTTTATCGGGATGATTTAGCTCTGGCTTCGGGCCAGCCATTGGTACGCAAAACCGAGATAGAGTTTGATATAAATGATAAAAAATTAATATTAGTTGATGACGTGCTTTATACCGGACGGACTATCAGGGCAGCTTTGGATGCGTTGATTGATTTTGGAAGGCCGAAATCAATACAGTTAGCCGTTTTAGTTGACCGCGGCCACCGTGAGTTACCGATCCGGGCGGATTTTGTTGGTAAGAATATTCCTACCTCCAAACAAGAGGTGGTGGAGGTGCATCTTGAAGAGTCTGACGGCAATGACGAAGTATTAATTGTGGAGAAAGAGTGATGCTTTGGTCTAGAAAAGACCTTTTAGGCCTTGAATACCTTACAGCGGAAGAGATAGAGCTAATCCTTGAAACCGCGGAGTCTTTCAAAGAGGTTTCTACGCGTGAGATTAAAAAAGTTCCCGCCTTGCGGGGCAAGACCGCGGTAAATCTTTTTTATGAGCCGTCTACGCGCACCCGCGTTTCTTTTGAGGTAGCGGCCAAACGCCTTTCAGCAGACGTCATTAATATCGCCACAGAAACCTCAAGTGTGCGCAAGGGGGAGACTTTAATCGATACCGGAAGAAATATCCAGGCTCTTAAGGCGGATATAATTATTATCCGCCATAATTGTTCAGGGGCGGCAAATATGCTGGCCGGCGCCTTAGATATCAGCGTAGTCAATGCCGGAGACGGATGGCATGAGCATCCCACACAGGCGTTGCTTGATATTTTCACGCTGAAAGAAAAGTTAGGCAAGATCAAGGGGTTAAATGTAGCTATAGTGGGAGATATAGCCCATTCACGGGTCGCCCGTTCAAATATCTGGGGTTTAACCAAACTAGGAGCTAATGTTACTGTCTGTGCCCCTGAAATGCTGCTTCCGGTTGGAATAGAGAAGACCGGGGTAAAAAGATCAAGCAATATAGATGAGGTGTTAGAGAATTCCGACGCGGTGAATGTCCTCAGGATGCAATTTGAACGCGATGAAGGAGCGGCATTTCCCGAGCAGCTGGATTATTATAAGAGGTTTGGTATTACCGAGGAAAGGTTGTCTAAGGCTAAAAAAGATATTATTGTTATGCATCCAGGGCCGATTAACCGGGGTATTGAAATATCCAGCAAAGTGGCGGATGGAAAGAATTCGGTGATTTTAGACCAGGTAACTAATGGTATTGCCGTGCGCATGGCGGTTTTATTTTTAGTTTCCCAGGCAAGGGAAGAAAAGAGATGAGTATATTAATTAAGGGCGGCAGGGTGGTGGATCCGGCAAACAAAATCGATTCGGTTTTGGATATCCTGGTTGAGGAAAATAAAATATCCCAGGTAGCCAGCGATATTAAGGTTCGGGCAGATAGCATAATAGATGCTGTAGGTAAAATTGTTGCGCCCGGGATTGTTGACATGCATGTGCATTTGCGTGAGCCGGGGCGGGAGGATAAGGAGACTGTAGCAACAGGGACATCTGCCGCGGCCAAGGGCGGGGTAACCAGTGTTTTAGCCATGCCTAACACTAACCCGGCAATAGATTGTATAGAGAATATTGGCTTATTGAAAGCAATTATAAGCAAGAGCGCAAAAGTTAATGTATTTATTTGCGGGGCAATCACCAGGGGGCGTCTGGGTAAGGAACTAAGTAATATTGCCGCGCTGAAGAAAAATGGCGCCTATGCCATATCTGATGACGGGTGTTCGGTGGATGATCCCGTTTTAATGCTTGAGGCGCTTGAAAAAGCCAGGCAATCCAAAATTTTAACCATTTGTCACTGTGAAGACAAAAAACTTTCCGGCAAAGGAGTGATTAACCTGGGTTTTAATTCCACGCGGCTGGGCTTACGCGGAATTTCCAATGAGTCGGAGTACAAAAGAGTAGCCCGGGATATTGAACTGGCAGAAAAGGCCGGAGCAGCCGTGCATATCGCGCATGTTAGCTGCCGGGAATCAGTGGAAGTAATCTCTAAAGCTAAGAAAAAAGGCATAAAGGTTACTTGCGAAACCGCCCCTCATTATTTTGCTCTTACGGATGATGAGCTTTTGAGTTACGATACAAGCATGAAGATTAATCCTCCTTTGAGAAGCAGTGATGATTTAAGAGCGATAAAGCAGGGTTTAATAGACGGAACAATCGATGTAATTGCTTCAGACCACGCTCCGCATACGGAAAATGAAAAGGATATTGAATTTGAGCGCGCGGAATTCGGAAAGATCGGCCTTGAATCCGGGTTAGCGGTAAGTATTATGGAGCTGATTGATAAAAAGGCATTAAGCTGGCCAGGCTTGGTTGAAAAGATGGCGCTAAATCCTGCAAGGATATTGGGAATCAACAAGGGCACTTTAAGTGCCGGAGCCGATGCGGATATCATTATTGTGGATGCGGATAAGCAGTTTGTCCTTGAGAAAAAAAATATTGTTTCAAAGTCAAAGAACTCGCCGTTTATAGGCAGGACTGTTAAAGGATTGGTCGAGTTTACGATTTGTAACGGTAAGGTGGTATATAAAATATAATTATGGAATTTATCGCAGATTTTCATATTCATTCCAAATATTCCCGGGCCACCAGCCGCGATATGGATGTCGCGCATCTGGCAGAGTGGGCAAAATTAAAAGGGGTCACTCTTGTGGGGACCGGTGATTTTACGCATCATCTCTGGCTGGAAGAATTGAAACATAAGCTGGAGGATTGCGGTAACGGCCTGTATAAATACGCGGGCGTATATTTTATGCTCACAGCTGAAGTAAGCAGCATTTATTCCAAGGCCGGGCGGACCTACCGTATTCATACCTTGATTTTTAGCCCGTCATTTAAAAGTGTTGACAAGATAAATGAACGGCTTGGCAGGATAGGCAACTTGGCTAGTGACGGCCGGCCGATTCTGGGTTTGGATGCCGCTGAACTTGCGCGGATTGTCTTTGATATCGATGAGAATTGCATGATTGTTCCGGCGCATATCTGGACCCCCTGGTTTTCCGTTTTTGGCTCGATGTCTGGGTTTGATAAGATTGAAGACTGTTTTGAGGCGCAGACAGAGAAAATATTCGCGCTTGAGACCGGGCTTTCCAGCGACCCGACGATGAATTGGCGTTTAAGCGCCTTAGACAGGTTTACCTTGATTTCCAACAGCGATTCGCATTCTCCGTCCAGGATTGGGCGTGAGGCGAATGTCTTTAACTGCCAGCTGGATTATAAAACCATAAGGGATGTTTTAAAAACTAAAGACAAGAAAAAATTTCTTTATACTATAGAGTTTTTCCCCGAGGAAGGTAAATATCATTTTGACGGCCACAGGCTTTGCGGTATTCGCTGGTCTCCGCAGGAAACAAAGGCGCATAACGGAAAATGCCCAAAGTGCGGCAAGAATGTAACTGTGGGGGTAGCTAATCGTGTCGAGAAATTAGCTGACCGTCCGGAAGGGTTTGTTCCCGGCAATGCCATACCTTTCAAGAACCTTGTTTCATTGGATCAAATAATTGCGGAAACAAAGGGCGTAGCCAAAACGAGCGTGGGAGTAGAAAGAGATTACCGAAGTTACCTGGCCAATTTTGGCACTGAGTTTGACATATTGCTGCGGGCTTCCAAAGAAGATCTGCTGAAGAAATTACCGCCCAAGGTTGTTGAGGGATTGATGAGGGCCCGGGCCGGTAAGGTAAACATCAAGCCCGGATATGACGGAGAGTATGGGATAATTTCAATATTTGACACAGATACGCCGGAAGAAAAACACGAGCAGCAACTAAATTTATTCTAAAAAGATAACGCGCCTGTGGCTCAACGGATAGAGCACTAGCCTCCGAAGCTGGTGGTGCAGGTTCAATTCCTGCCAGGCGCAATGAAATTGAGGTATATATTTGAAAAAATTCATAAGTGGGTGTAAAATACGATATTTAACCTAAAATAGTATCAAAAGTGGTGAGTTATTATTGAATTTAGCTATAAAGTGGAACAAATTCCCCAATAAATCAATAATACGCCATAATAGGAGAAGTTAGGTCATGAAAGCAGTTTTAGTGTTGGAAGATGGCAAATCGTTCAGTGCCGAAAGCGACTTTAACGTAGAGAGCTTCGGGGAGGTAATTTTAAATACCGCGGTAGTAGGATATCAGGAGATGATTACTGATCCGGCCAATGCCGGCAAGATCCTTGTGCTCACCTATCCGCTTATCGGCAACTATGGAATCGCCCCGAAATTTAATGAAACGAACAAGGTTTGGGTAAAGGCCCTGGCAGTCAAAGAGATGAGCCGGATTTATTCCAATTTTCAGGCAAAATCAAGTTTAGCTGATTTTTTAAAAGAAAAGGATGCCCCGGCAATTCAATCTCTGGATACGCGCAGCCTGGCTGTGCATTTAAGAGAAAAGGGGCCGTTGTTCGGGATGATCTCTACTAATGAACTCGATCCTAAAATGATAGTTGAGAAGATAAATCAAATTAAGAGACAGCCGGCGCAAACCTTCCTGCCTGAGATATCAGTCTCCCGGCTTAAGGTTGCAGCTAAAGGCAGGAAACTGGCGGTTTTAGACCTGGGGTTGACTAACAGCCTGATAAAACAATTAGAGGCCCTGGGTTTTGCTTTGAACATTTTTCCTTATAATGCCGATATGAAACAAATTTTATCAATTAATCCCCGGGGTTTAGTTATTTCAAACGGACCGGAAAATGACCCGGGACTAAAACAAGTAGTGATAAATATAAAACCGTTAATCGGTAAATTGCCTATGTTAGGGGTGGCTGCGGGGTGCCAGGTTATAGCATCCGCTTTAGGGGTGGGATTAACCCGCTTAAAGTTAGGACACCGGGGGGTAAATTATCCATTAGCCAGGCCAGGTTCATTCAAGGGAGAGATTACCGCGCAGAATCACGGATATGTTATGGATAATAGCGCCTTAGGCAGGGTTAAGGGTTTAAAGGTTACCGCCTATAATTTAAACGACCATACGCCGGAAGAGATAGAGCACAAAAGCTTGAAGTTGATCGGTGTTCAGTATAATCCCGTATCCGCGGGGTTTGATCAAGTAAACCCCATATTCATTAAGTTTAATAAACTCTTGGGAGAAAAGAATGCCAAGGCGTAAAGATATAAAAAAGGTTTTGATAGTTGGTTCCGGGCCGATAGTTATTGGCCAGGCATGCGAATTTGATTACTCCGGTTCCCAGGCCTGTAAGGCCTTAAGGGAGGAGGGTTATCGCACCATTTTAGTGAACTCTAACCCGGCAACAATCATGACTGATCCCGGTATGGCAGATGTTACTTATATCGAGCCGCTTACCGTAGATGTGTTGACCAGGATAATTGCCAAGGAGAAGCCGGACGCCATATTGCCCACTCTTGGAGGCCAAACCGGATTAAACCTGGCCTTCTTTTTGATGAAACAGGGCGTGCTTAAAAAATACGGAGTGGAATCGATAGGCTCATCCGTGGACGCTATTTCCTGCGCCGAGGACAGGGACCTTTTTAAGAAGGCAATGCAGGAAATCGGAGTAGATACTCCCAGGAGCGGGATTGCTACAACTGTTAAGGAAGGAATGAAAATTGGTTTAGATATAGGGTTTCCTTTAATCCTGCGTCCGGCATATTGTCTTGGCGGAAGCGGCGGGGCGATAGTGTATAATAAAGAAGAATTGGAAACCTTTCTATCCAAGGGCATCGAAGCCAGCCCCGTGCATCAGGTTTTAGTGGAGCAGTCTGTTTTGGGTTGGAAAGAGATTGAATTTGAAGTAATGCGGGATTGCGCCGACAACGTGATTATGATTACTTCGATGGAAAACGTTGATCCTATGGGTGTGCATACCGGCGATAGCATTGTTGTCGCCCCTGCGCAAACCCTGACTCCCGAGGAGTATACTAATTTTGTTAACCTTTGCAAGAAAATTATCCGCAAGATCGGAATATCCGGCGGAGGGGCCAATATTCAGTTTGGCCAGAATCCTGATAACGGCAAGATTGTGATTATCGAGGTCAATCCCAGGCTTTCCCGCTCTTCGGCCCTGGCATCAAAAGCTACAGGGGTGCCTATTGCCAGGATCGCCACAAAGTTAGCCATAGGCCTGACATTGCCGGAAGTAATGAACCAGGTTACCGGCAAAACCACTTCCTTTTTTGAACCGACAGTGGATTATTGTGTTTTTAAAATCTGCAGGTTTACTTTCGAGAAATTTCCATCTGCTGAAAGAGTGCTGAATACATCAATGAAGGCCGTAGGAGAAGCGATGTCGATCGGCAGGAATTTTAAAGAGGCCCTGCAAAAAGGCATACGTTCAATTGAAATAAAGCGGTATGGTTTTGGCGCTGACGGCAGGGATAAGATTAGCGACGAAACGCTTAAAAACGCGGACGGCATTTTACTTAAACAAATTAAAGATAAGATTTCTACTCCCAACGACGAGAGGCTTTTTTACATACGTTATGGCTTAAAGGCCGGATTAAGCATAGACGAAATTTATGCTCTAAGCCGTATTGACCGCTGGTTTATTGACAACATGAAACAACTGGTGGAGATGGAAGAGAAAATCAAACAGTATAAAAACAAAAAAATAGAAGATGAACCCGGTATTCCGCAGGAACTATTGGCGCAGGCAAAACGAGATGGGTTTTCCGATATCCAGCTTGCCTTTCTGCTGAATACCAAGGAGGAAAAGGTGAAGCAATTGCGTAAAAAGAATAATTCAAATCCGGTTTATAAATTAGTCGATACTTGCGCCGGCCAGTTTAATGCCAAGCAGCCGTATTTTTATTCTACTCAGGAGACTAAGGAGGAGGCCAGGCCCAGCAAGAATAAGAAAGTAATAATCTTAGGCGGAGGGCCCAACAGGATCGGCCAGGGTATAGAATTTGATTATTGCTGCTGCCATGCCGCCTATGCCCTTAAAGAGGAAGGCGTGGATAGTATAATGGTTAATTGTAATCCGGAGACTGTATCTACAGACTATGATACCTCTGACCGCCTGTATTTTGAGCCGCTTACATTCGAAGATATTATGAATATTATCGAGCTTGAAAAGCCCCTGGGGGTGATTGTGCAATTCGGCGGCCAGACCCCGATTAATCTGGCAGTGGCTTTAAGAGAGGCAGGGGTAAATATCTTGGGAACCAGCTCCGAGAGTATTGACATCGCTGAAGACCGGAAACGTTTCAAGCATATGATTGATAAGCTGGGGCTGTTGCAGCCCAATAGCGGCACGGTTTTTACTTTTGAGGAAGCTCAAAAGGTAGCCAGTAATATCGGTTATCCCGTATTAGTCAGGCCATCATACGTCTTGGGCGGTAGGGCGATGGAGATTGTTTATGACGCGCAATTTCTGGAAAGATTTATTAAAGAGGCCTCCGAGGTTTCCGGGGAGCATCCCATTCTGATAGACAAATTTCTCGAGGATGCCATTGAGGTCGATGTAGATTTAATCGGTGACGGCCAAACCTTTGTTATCGGAGGGATCCTGGAGCATATCGAGCAGGCAGGGGTGCATTCAGGGGATGCGGCAATGTCCCTTCCCACCTATACCTTGTCGCCGGATATCCTTGAAAAGATAAGGAAGGCTACTTATAGTTTGGCCAAAGAACTTAATATTATAGGTTTAATGAATGTGCAGTATGCGGTTAAGGATGCCAAGGTGTATATATTAGAGGTTAATCCCCGCGCTTCACGCACCGTGCCTTTAGTTTCCAAGGTTATCGGGATACCCCTGGCAAAGTTGGCCACCAAGGTGATGTTGGGCAAGAAGTTGAAGGATCTAGGTTTTACCGAGGAATTAATACCTCAGCATGTAGCGGTCAAGGAATCGGTTTTTCCTTTTAACCGTTTTCCGGGAGTAGATGTAATGTTGGGTCCGGAGATGAAATCTACCGGCGAGGTTATGGGAATTGATATGAATTTTTCCAGCGCCTATATTAAGAGCCAGATTGCCGCAGGCCAGAAGGTGCCCAAGAAAGGCAATGTTTTTATTTCCGTGCATGACCGGGATAAAAGAGATGTAATCTCTATTGCCAAGAAACTCAAAGACCTGGGATTTACCCTTTTTGCCTCCAGCGGCACAGCCTCGGTCCTGGAGAAGAATAATATTCCGGCCAAGGTATTGCCTAAAATCACCGAGGGCAGGCCGAATATACTGGATTTGATGAAAGACGGCAAGATCCAGATGGTCATTAATACGCCATCAGGAAGGATCCCCCGCCAGGATGAGGTAAAAATACGCTCGCAGGTAATTCTTTATAATATACCTTACACCACTACGATCTTTGGAGCCCAGGCAACGGTAAACGGGATCGAGATGTTCATGAAGAAAGATCTAAGCGTAAAATCATTGCAAGAGTATCATAAAGTTAAAGGTAAAAAGGTTAAGTAGGTTAGAATATATATGCCGGAGCTGCCGGAAGTAGAGACAATCAGGGGGGATTTGCAAAAGATAATCCTGGGGAAGAAAATCACCGGGGTTTGCGTGCGCAATCCTGCTGTGATCCGGGAGCCTCAAGCTGCCGTATTTGAAAAAAAGCTCAAGGGTTTGGTTATAAAGAATATCTTGCGCCGGGGAAAGCTCCTGATTTTGGAGTTATCCAACGGTCAGGCCTTGACTATACACTTAAGAATGACCGGTCAGCTGGTCTACCCCGGAGGCTCTAAGAATAGCCGGGTAGCCTTTTATCTGGGCAAAGGGCGAATCCTGGATTTTAATGACCAGCGTTTATTCGGGGAATTGCGTTTAGTTGATGATTGGAGGAAGATAAAATTTGTCCAGGGGCTTGGCCCTGAACCATTTGATTTGACTTATGGCGATTTTAAGGATATGCTTTCTAAGAAGAAAACTAAAATCAAGCCTTTGCTCATGGATCAATCATTTATCTCCGGGATCGGCAATCTTTATGCGGCGGAGATCTTATTCCGGGCTAAACTTGATCCGGCCAGATCCGCGCAGAGTTTAAGCGAAGAAGAAAAGAAGGCGCTGTTTAAAGAAATCAAAGAGGTATTAAAGAGCGCAATTAAACATGGCGGCTCTTCCATTGATGACTATGTGCGGCTTTCCGGTAAAAAAGGCAATTATGTTAAGTTTCATCGAGTTTATGGCAGGGAGGATAAGCCTTGTTTTGCCTGCAAGAGTTTAATTAAAAGAATTACTCAGGGAGGAAGGGGCACTTATTTTTGTCCTAAGTGCCAGCGATAGATTATGAAAAAAAGACTTAAGATCAACGGAATAATTATGGGCTGCGCGGCAATTATAGTTGTATTGTTCCCCAGGTTTTTCTTTCGGAATAATATTTCAGGCGGCATAGAAGGATACGTAGAGATTCTGGGGTTTTCCTGTATTCTCTTAGGTCAGATAATTCGCGTTTCGGCCCGTGGTTATAAAGCGGAACATTCCCGCGAAAGCCAGGCATTAATACAGGGCGGTCCTTATCAAATTGTGCGTAATCCAATGTACCTGGGAATATTCTTAATCGGCCTGGGCGTGGTGCTGGCGGTGTTTAAATGGTGGGCCGTAGTAATTTTTGTCGCGGTTTTTATTATCCGCTACATAAAACTGATATATAAAGAAGAAAAGAAACTTTTATCCCTCTTCCCCGGCTCATACAGAGATTACTGCAAAAAGGTGCCGCGCATACTGCCGTCATTATTCACAATCACCAAGCTTGATATAAGCGAATATTTGCCCATCAAGATATCCTGGTTTAAAAAAGAAATCGGTTCGATTTTGACCCTTCTTTTATTAACCTTATTAGTAAAGTCCTGGGAGGGTATTGTTAAACAGGGGTTCGGGTTTTATATCCGCCAATCACTGTGGTTATTTTTAACCTTTGTTTTATTTACAATCTTTGTAGTTTTGCTTAGTAAATGGACTAATAAGAGAGATGAAAACTTTACAGATAAAAGTTAAAATAATTTCTAATAAAAAACTCAAAAACGATTATTGGCACTTAGAGTTTGAGTCTGGGTTAATTGCCGCAAAGGCATCCGCCGGCAAGTTTCTTGAGCTTAAAGTTAATAAAGGAACAGATCCTTTATTAAGAAGGCCAATCAGTATTCATGGCGTATCCGGAGGCCGGATAAAGCTTATTTATGAAGTTGTCGGCAAGGGGACGCAGTGTTTATCCGAGAGAAGGCCGGGTGAATTTTTAGATGTTATCGGCCCGCTGGGTAATGGCTTTAATCCTCCGCGGGGACGCAGGCGCTCCGGCGGCCAAAGCATAATTGTTGCAGGTGGCATGGGGGTGGCGCCGTTAGTTTTTTTGGCTGCGCAGCTTAAGCCCGATAAGCCTTTGGTTTTACTCGGCGCAAGAACAAAAGAAGAGCTTCTCTGCCAACAGGAGTTTAAAGCCTTAGGTTGTAAATTAATGATTGCTACCGATAACGGTTCCTTGGGTTTTAAAGGCAGGGTCACGGATCTTTTAAAAGAAATTTTATCCAGGGATTTTAAAGCCGATAAGCCTGCAAACATATACGCCTGCGGCCCGCAGCCGATGTTAAAGGCTGTTAGCCTGATCTGCCGCGAAAATAATATTGCCAGCCAGCTTTCGCTGGAAAGGCATATGGCCTGCGGGTTTGGTGCCTGCTTAGGTTGTGTTGTATCTACTAAAACAGGATATAAAAGAGTTTGCAAGGAAGGCCCGGTTTTCTCGGGCGAGGAGTTAATGTGGTAAAAAAGATTAAATCAGATATCAGCGTCCATATTGGAAATCTTGATCTAAAGAACCCGGTAATGGTCGCCTCCGGGACCTTTGGCTATGCAGAAGAGTTTAAAGGGTTAATGGATTTAAAGAAGCTGGGGGCGATAGTTACTAAAACCATCACTCTAAAGCCGCGGCCGGGAAATCTTCCTCCGCGGACCTGTGAAACTCCTTCGGGCATGCTTAATTCTATCGGCTTGGAGAATCCCGGCATAGACAGGTTTATCAAGGAGAAGCTGCCGTTTTTAAATAAATTAGGTATTCCGGTTATTGTCAGCATTGCCGCTGAAGACGACCCTGCGGAATTCTCTGTTTTAACAAACCAGCTTGATAAAATAAGCGGGGTTTGCGCGATTGAACTGAATATCTCCTGCCCCAATATGCAAAAAGATAAATTAATTTCCCAGGATGCCAAGGAGACCTTTGATTTAGTTAGCACAGTGCGCAAGCTTACCAATAAATGTTTGATTACCAAATTATCCCCCAATGTTACTTCAATTTCGGAGATTGCCTTAGCTGCGCAAGAGGCAGGCAGCAATGCTGTAGCTTTAATTAACACTCTTACAGGTATGAGTATAGACATATATAAGCGTGCTCCCAGGATTGGATCCTGGGTGGGTGGATTAAGCGGCCCGGCAATCAGGCCGGTAGCGGTAAGGATGGTTTGGGAAGCTTATAACAAGATTAAGATTCCCATTATCGGCATGGGTGGTATAATGGATACTGAAAGCGCCCTGGAATTTATTATTGCCGGAGCTACCGCTGTCAGCGTAGGGACCGCAAATTTCATTAATCCGAAAGCGAGTTTAGAAATTATTTCCGGATTAAGGCAGTATATGGCGGATAACAATATCGTTAATTTAAGTAGTATTACCGGAAGATTAAAAGTATGCAAAGATTAAATGCCCCCGAGATAATTCTGGCTTTGGATGTAGATACGTTAGAAGAGGCCGAAAGTTTTGTGGATAAGCTTTATCCCAAGATAAAAATTTTTAAGGTCGGCAGCCATCTTTTTACGGCATATGGCCCAAAGATTATTGATCTGTTACACAAAAAAGGCGCTGAGATTTTTTTGGATCTCAAGTATTTTGATATTCCCAATACCGTCGCTCAAGCGGTGGCTGCTGCGGTAAGGCTTAAGGTAAAAATGTTTACCTTGCATATTTCCGGCGGCCAGGAAATGTTAAAAGCAGCGGTAGCATCAGCTAAAGAGCAGGCAAGGGCATTAAAGAATCCCCCGCCTTTATTGATTGGGGTTACGGTTCTAACCAGCCAAAAAACTAACTCCCGAGAGGTTCTGAAATTAGCAAAGCAGGGGATAGCTTGCGGATTAGATGGAGTGGTTTGTTCCGCGCAAGAGGGCGCCATGTTGCGCCGCAAAATTAAAAATAATTTTATAATGGTTACCCCGGGGATCCGTCCGGATGCCTCCGGAAAGGATGACCAGAAAAGGGTAGCCACGATTAGCCAGGCAGTTAAAGCCGGTAGTGATTTCTTGATAATCGGCAGGCCGATTTTAAAGGCGGCTGAGCCGTTACTGCAAACAGAAAAAATGTTAGGAGATTTATATGGCGCAGGAAATTAAAGATTTAATCGCAAAAATTCAAACAGAAGGCATTCAGGCAGCCCAGGTCCAGGCAGCCCAGATAAAGGCCGATGCTGAAAAAGAGGCCACAAAGATAATTGCAGAGGCAAAAACCCAGGCTGGAAAGATTGTTGAACAGGCAAAAACTGAGGCTAAAAAAACGGATGATTCTACCCGTGCAGCTTTAGAGCAAGCAGGCCGGGATCTGTTGATTAGCTTAAGGCAGGAAATTATTGCTATGTTGGACCGGTTAATTAAATCGGATTTGCGTCAAGCCTTAAGCCCTGAAGAGCTGGCTAAAATTATCGGGTTTTTGATTAAAAATGCCCCGCTTTCTTTAGGCAGCCAGATTATTGTTTCTTTAAACCAACAGGATAAAGATAAAATAGAATCAGGGATGTTCAAGCAGCTGGTGGGAGAAACCAAGAAGTCAGTGGTATTAAAATCCGCGGACGGGCTTGATAGCGGTTTCATTATTAGTTTTGATGAAGGTAAATCTATTTTTGATTTTAGCGGCCAGGCCCTGACTGATTATATTTCCGGTTCCTTAAGGCCGGAATTAAATAAAATTTTAAACGCCAAATAAATGCCTGCTTATTATACGTACCTGATCTCCAGTTTACCGATGCTTAATTTTTCCGCTAAACCACCATTTAGCCTGGAATCATTTTTTAACAAATGTAAGGATTTACTGCCGGATAAAGAGGTTGAAATTTTACGCCTCGCCTGCGGGCAAAACAGTTATTCTTCTGATGCCCCCTGGGGGAATAGTTTTAAACAATGGGTTAATTTTGAGATTGCCCTCAAGAATGAATTGGCGCGTGCCCGGGCCGCCCGAAAAAAAACTGATCCTTTAAAATTCCTGCGTTTTCCAGATTTCCCGCAGGCCTGGATTAGCCATGTAGCGATGGCTTCTTACCGGAGCACCTCGATATTGGAGGCAGAGAGGATTCTTGACCAGGCCAGATGGAATCTCCTGGAAGATTTAAGTTTGGGGCACTATTTTGATTTTGATTATTTGCTGATTTACGGGTTAAAGCTTAAAATCCTGGAGCGTTGGGAGAAAATCCAAACAGCCGATAGAGAACAGTTGTTAAACAGCGTAGTTTTAAACTAAATGGACTATGGAAAAAATAAGAACCGGAAAAGTAATTAAAGTAAACGCCAACATGGTTACCGCCGAGCTTAGCGGCCAAATTATCCAGAATGAAGTAGCTTATATTATTCACGGAGAGGAGCGCCTGAAGGCTGAAGTAATCCGTGTGCACCAGAATCAGGCGGAGATGCAGGTTTATGAAAGCACCCAGGGCCTAAAGGCGGGCGAGACTGTGGAGTTTAGCAATGAACTGCTTTCGGTTGAACTTGGCCCGGGGTTATTAGGTCAAATTTTCGATGGCCTGCAGAATCCTCTTCCGGCATTGGCCAAAAAATGCGGATTTTTCTTAAAGAGAGGTGTTTATCTTGAGGCCCTGCCTGATGAAACGCAGTGGGAATTTACGCCACTGGTTAAGGCGCAGGATAAAGTATTGGCAGGCAGCTGGTTAGGTTTTGTGCCCGAGAAAATTTTTAAACATTATATTATGGCTCCTTTTGGTTTAAACGGAAGCCTGGAGGTTGTTAGTATCGCTTCGCCGGGAAAATATAATTTAAAGCAGGCGGTTGCTCAACTTAAAGATGGCTCCGGAAAATTACACGATGTTTTCTTGCAGCAGATCTGGCCGGTAAAAATACCTATCCGCGCCTATGCGGAAAAATTAAGGCCAAGCGAACCGTTGGTCACCAAGATACGCCTGATCGATTCGCTTTTCCCGGTTAACCGGGGAGGAACGTATTGCACCCCCGGGCCATTTGGTGCGGGCAAGACCGTTTTACAACAATTAGTCAGTCGTCACGCTGAAGTGGATATCGTAATTATCGCTGCCTGCGGTGAACGCGCAGGTGAGGTAGTGGAAACCTTAAGGACCTTTCCGGAATTAATTGATCCGCGCACGCAGAAGCCTTTAATGGACCGCACGGTAATTATTTGTAATACCAGCTCTATGCCGGTTGCGGCCCGGGAGTCCAGTGTTTATACCGCGGTAACGATTGCGGAATATTACCGTCAGATGGGGCTTAATGTTTTATTGTTGGCGGATTCAACCTCCCGTTGGGCGCAGGCAATGCGCGAAATGAGCGGCAGGCTTGAGGAGATTCCGGGAGAAGAGGCCTTCCCGGCGTATTTGGAAAGCAGAATCGCTTCTTTTTACGAACGTGCCGGAGTGGTTAAACTGCGCTCGGGAATAACCGGATCAGTAACCATCGGCGGAGCGGTTAGCCCTGCCGGAGGAAATTTTGAGGAGCCGGTAACACAGGCCACGCTTAAAGTTGTCGGCGCTTTTCACGGGCTTTCCCGCGAACGATCAGATGCCAGAAAATATCCGGCTATTGATCCGCTGATTAGCTGGAGTAAATACGCCGGGTTCGTTAAGCCGGAATACAGGGAAAGATACCAGTCAATCTTAAAAGGCGGCAACGAAATCGCCCAGATGATGAAGGTTATCGGCGAGGAAGGAACCTCGCTTGCCGATTACACTGAGTATCTTAAAAGTGATTTTTTTGACTTTGTCTATTTACAGCAGAATGCCTTTGATGCCGTGGATGAGGCTACCTCTAAAGAAAGGCAGATCTATTTATTGGAATTT
>Ga0265297_10006775_pt1 | contig 16345 bp, 17 predicted proteins | sample Munlanlwell13791_FD_192502 | JGI IMG/M metagenome (GOLD analysis project Ga0265297, IMG submission 192502) | Leachate microbial communities from a municipal landfill in Southern Ontario, Canada - Leachate well 137-91 | ecosystem: Engineered > Solid waste > Landfill > Unclassified | place... | reverse complement strand
TTTGCTGGTCTTTATCCACATAAAGCAAAATTGCTTTTTTAATTCCAAAAAAATGCATATAAAGTTGAATCTGATAAACATTTTCTTCTTTGGGTTCGTTTAGCTTTCTAAAAAGCATGCTATTTATACTTTTAATGTCTAAAACATAATTCTCATTATTTACGCATAAAATTGCATCAGCTCTACCCGAAACAATTTCTTGTGGAGGAATTGGAATTTCTGTTGTACACCCAATTTTTAATCTATACAAAATGTTAAAAATGTTTCTGTGGATGCTTTCACCATGTTCAAAAATTCTCATCAACCTAGCCTCAATTGGCTCTTTAGGGGCGTTTTTAAACTTAAAAAAAACAGCGCGAGGACATTTTCCTGCATCTGTTATATAAAACCTTGTCTGTTCCCGATTTTTTTGATTCTCTGTATAAAATTGGTCAATTAATTCCTTAAGCATAAAATTATTTTATCATTTACAAAATTTTATGCAAGAAAAAACCACCCTCCCGGGTGGTTTAATGATTTAGCTAGTCAAGACCACAACCCGTTAATAGGAGTTAGTTTCCATTTCTGAGTTTAGGAATGCACCGAATTGATTATTATATGTACACCCATCAACATGAACCCCATATATATTACAGCCCTGATAGTTAGCTCCTCCCATGGCTATATATTGAGCAGTTTTTACTCCTCCGTAAATATCCCATAGTACCAAATTAAAACTTGTTGTATCCGAGATAACTCCGCCTGTAGTTAAGACAAAACATTTTTTCTGAGAGGAATTATAGTGACTTTTGTATGTACAACTCAGACAAAGATTTCTTTGCTTCTGCCAGAATATAGCAGCTTGTTGAGAACAAAGCTGCTCGTCACTGTTATCAACAATATTATTTTTAGGCTGATTATTTTGGTCCGCCGTAGCGACAGGCGCAGTTTGGTCACTAGTGTTATTTACAACCGGTGTATTTGTTGATTGTGGTTGATTGTTAGAATTTTGACCCGCAGAATAAGCAATACAGACTAAAAAAAACACCACTAAAATGCCGATTCCGATGATACCCCATTTAGGTTTATCGTTTTTATTTTCCATAATTCTTTTGCTTAATTTTTCTTTGGTAATATCTCGGTTCGTTCGCAAGGATAAAAATCTTGTCCAGTCCACATAAAATATGCATTCTGCCCGTCTGATATTTTCGCCAAAATTTCATCTGATTTTCGATCAAAATCAATATCACTATATCCCGATGATAAGACAGATAAATCTGTGCCGCTTATAGCAAAAACGACCTCCTTTCCTTTATTATTCTCAAATCTAAACAAAATAAAAGATTGAAACTCCAAGCCAGATTTGAATTTTTTATATTTTAGAGTAGCCATTTTTTATTATATTTATCATTTAAGATGCTATTATTCGTTCGATTTTTTAGTATTTTTTGAAATTTTAAGCCTTTTTATAATATACCTGCCTAGGAAAAATAATGCCACCAATAAAAATATTATACACGCAATCATTAAAGATTGATCATACCTGGAAATTATAGCACCGAGCAATGTTAGTCCTATAGAGAGCGAAATTTCAAAATATAACCGACAATCATCGGCGGCCTCCAACGCCCTGCTGTCTACCAAGACAATGTCATCTATTTTATACAATGCCTTTAGCTGCTTTAAATCTATTTCTCCTTGTTTTGCCATGCTAGTTGCGTTTAATAAGTGAATCTAAAATCTTATTTTTATCGTCTTCTGGCATTTCCGGAGGCAACGCCTGTTTGATAATATCTCTCGCTTGTTCAACCGAAAGCTGATTTGATTTCATCAAATGGTTCATTATTCCAAAAATAAGCTGTAGTGGGTCGAGCGGACCGAATCTTATTGACATAAATAAAGCTTTTATTTTTATATTACCTTAATTTAACTCTTTTCAAGAAAAAATTCAATCTTTTTACGGAAAACAAAAACCACCCCCGAGGGGAGTGGTTTTTTTACAATTCTGACTGGTCTTGTTATCTTTTTGCCCACTGATGAGGAACAGTTGCCCATCCTCACTGAGGCGAGAAACACTATCTTTAACGTAAACTCACAATCACTAAGATAAAATACCCATTCAATGATCCAATCTTATTCTATTATAGCCCCTCCAGAAACTGCGTCAACCCCCTACCCCTGTTAATAATTTTTTGCAAACAAAAAAAGGTCTTCTAAACCTCTACAACCAAACTATTGCCGCCAATTTTGGATGGTAATTTTAGCTTATCGCTATTTACCGGACTTCTTACGCTCTGTTTTTATTATAATCGATTCTGGCTTCAACGCCGTTCTCTGCGTTATTGATGCCTTTACCTATCGGAATTAGATTTTTAAATAAAGTGTTGAATATATTTTGGTGTACTTCTTTCACTCGCCCTCTCGTAACTTTTGTATAAAATTTCAATGTAGTCCTTTCGGATCTGTGCCTCGCCAGGTACTGCACCTCTTTGATGTTGGCCCCGCTGTTTAATAAATGTGTGCAGAATCCACGCCTGAACGCATGGTGTGATAATTTTATAGTAATACCGAACTCTTTTCTGTATTCAAGCAATCTCTTGTTGGACATGCTTCTTTTTAGTCGCACAATATCACCGAAGTAAATTACGAATAATGCCGGGCAGCGATCTTGGCGACTCTCGATCCATTTTTTCAGCCAGTATTCCAATCGATCCGAAATGTAAACCTTATTGCCTTCCCCGCCCTTAAATGTGTGAACTTTTATTTCCCTGTCTTTAAAATTAACATCCTCTATGTTCACTGCCAACGCCTCGCCCACTCTTAATCCGGTTGACCACAGCAATTCGTATAAAACCCTGTCACGCAAACCATAAAAATCGAGATTTATTTTCGAGACGAAACTTTCAAACTCTTCCGGTGTCAGGAAGTCCTGCTCTTTTTCCCTGACTTTCGGTAACATCACATCCTGCCATCTAAATGGCAACTTTTCGCCTGTGCCATTCAAGTACCTTAAGAAATTCACAAATGTGCTCACTGCCCGCTGTTCTCCCCAATATCCATGCTTCCTTCCCATTTGCATCACTTCCGCCTTATCTGTGATCCGCAACTCGCTTATTCTCTTCTCACCTAGGCATGAAAGAGTTTCTTTAATAAACCGGCGGTACTCTTTGACGGTGTGCTGGGCACAACCCTCTTTTATCTTGTACTCGATGAACGGCTCGAATAAATCTTTGACTTTCATAGACCATAAACGCCACCGGTTGCAGCCGAGTGGCGTAATGGCGATTCCAATTGATTGCTCAACTGGGCGTATGCCGTTAGGAAACGGCAGAGGAATTTAGCCCTCTACCGTCTATTATACCACTGCTGCAACCGTGTCAACAGGTTATTCGCCTGTGGCACGCCCCTAGCGGGGAATGGTTAATTAATTATTAATTTTCTCTTAACTCAGACGCTACCAGAACTCTCCTAGAAAGTCAAGCGTCTAATCAATCGTCATTGCAGGTTTTCCTTAATAGCGAATAGTGCTTCGGATCTGCTTCTTCCACCATTCTTAGCAATATTTTTATTGCCTCTTGGCTTTCGCCCTTGTCTTTGTGTTCAATCGTGCTTGTTGGATCCAAACCATGCGAAAATTCCTGTATTATATTATAAACCCTCCCCTGCTCTGTTAAACTAATTTTATTCGTATCAATTTCCAGTGACTGTATCCTACTTTCCAAATCTCCTGTTGTAGGAATCTTAAAATTAGTGAATATCTCTAAAAATCTCCTTGCGATATTTCCAATGGTATAAAAATCTTCGTATTCATGGTCTTGACCTTCTGAAAATTTGCTTAATTTGTAAAAAAGAAAATGATACTCTGACTTAAAATCTTGGAGGGTTTTTTCTAATAATTTGATAACAGCTTTTCTAATATCTGCATCAATATGATTTTCTATCATATAAAAACCACAAGGGATAGGCTTTCTTTCGGAAACTTCCTTCCCCCTGTTCTCTCTTTCCACTTTTCTGTTTTTATTAATGAACCAATATTTTATTAAATTGAATAACTGAAAATTATGGGTTGAAATAAAAATCTGCCCAACGTCTTTGAAATTATTTTTAATTAAAGAAAAACAATGATAAATAAAATTAGAATCAAAGCTCGAAATCGGATCGTCTATAAAAATTATTCCGTTATTTGTTTTAAAATCATTCTCTTGCACCTTAACAATAAAATAAGAAAAAGCGATCGCTGTTTTTTCACCCTCACTTAAGTTATTTGCGATTTTTCCATCTCGTTTAATAGTGTATCCCTTTTTTGACTCATCCAGCTCAAGCTGGATCTCTTTTCTTCCAAAAAATTCTTCTAAGTGTTTGTTTATATCCCCTATGGCTTTGCCTACATCGGAGTTTTTTTGCTCCAATTTTACTATTTCACTAGCATTATTAGCCATAACCTCTCCTGCTTTTTCTTCTTCGATCACAGCTTCGGATAACTCCTGAACTATTTTCTTATAGTCCTGTTCAACCAATGCTGTTGCTATTGCATGCAATTCCAGTTTTTCCCTCGCTACATCAACTTCCTGACTATGGTTATCAACTTTTTTGTCGTGTTCCTCCAAAATACTGTTTATTTTTCCAATTATCCCGTTGATTGATAAAACAAAATCACTCGGCTCGTTGGAAAACTCTATTACTGAAAGGACATTTTTGTTCTTTTCTTCCATTTTTTGGACAGCCTCATCCATCCAGGCGTTCGCCTTATCGATTTCCTCATTAAGACTTTCTGCCTCTCTCTTGTAAGAATCTCTTAGGTCTGGATACAAAACATCCTCACGTAAAATCATTTTCTCCTGCTTAAGCTTTTTTACGTGGCCAATAAGAATGTTCAACTCATTTAATAAATATTCATAATCTTTACTGAAATGTTTTGATAGAACATCTAAATAATCTTTGTCCAAAGGTTTTTGACAAAATAAACATTTTTCTTTTTCGGATTTTGTTTTGTGTAAATCAAACCCCTTTTTCACCCACTCATTCAAAGAGGCGTCTTCCTTCAACCTTTCAATTGTTTCTGATATAACTTTTTTATTTAGCAAACCTTTTATAACTAAAAAAAGTTTCTCAAAACTCGCAACATTTTCTCCACCAAAAGACAAACTAATACTATAGCTTGCAAGCTTGTCCTGTTTTCCCCTTACTTCGCCCTTACTTATTTCCTCATTGCTTTTCTTGTCTTCTTCTTTAAGAATCTTTCCGGAGAAATTATCTATCCCTATGTTTTTAATCCTATCTTCAGCTTTAGTCCTATTGTATGTTTTATCAAAAATTATATTCGCCAAATTAACTCCTAATCCCTTAAGAAAAACTGTTTTAATGTCCTCCTTGCCATTTTTATTTTTTTTCGCATTTTCATAATTTTTAACAAGCTCTTCCTTCTCCGCCCTTAATATTCCCAGACGTTTTTTACTTTCTATGTCCTCTTCGCTAACATATACTATCGGACTACAAGAGCTCGAAATGTCGAAGGAAATGTTATCATTTACAAAATCCTGATTAAAGACTTTTATTGGCAGCGAACAACTCGCTATGTCTTTATTTTTTATAACTGACCCATCCTCCATTTTAATCTCAAATTCTCCGCCAGCCGGATATTGCCTAAACTTATCCTTGTCGTAGGTCATCTTTTTTTCGCAGCTTGAAAAGACCCTTGAAATTGTTGTTTTTCCGCTTCTATTCCACCCATAAATCAGGTTGAATCTTTTAAATGAATCTAAATCTGCGCCCCACGAGAAATCGTGGAATATACCAAAACTTTTTAACTTAGATATTTTAGCGATCATATTGTCGGGATTATTACCCACTATTTTTTATTTTGCTTTCTTAGGTAATCAACCATTTTATTAATAGTTTCGATTATTGTTACGCCAACCTCTTTATGTTGACTTCCATCCTTAAAATATACCCTCGCCAAACAATGGCCCGGCTTATAATAAAGGCTAAATCTGTTTTTGTATGCTAATAAAATTATTCCGTTAATCTCTTTCTCCATAAATTTTATTTAATCCTACCAAAAAAGCACACATATTAAAAGTCGTAAAACACCCGCCTTTTCACCCCTTCATTTGCTGGGGCTTGTTTTGGTTGTGCTGGGGTGCCTCCGGATTGACCCGGGATGGTAAAAATTTAATCTTTGTGATACTTTTAATTAAAATAAACTATGGCAAGGAATAAGCGAGAATGGCATCCAAAATTTAAGAAGTATATGGAATTTATCGTTAATCACCCAAATTACAAAGGGATGCCTTTTTTGTATAAGGAAAATGGAGAAATCAGATGGATTGTGGCCGGTAAAAGCGAAAAGGGATTGGCTCGATTAAAATGGTGGGACGGAAAGAGAAAAGAACTCGGAATTAAAAAAGATGGAGCCTGGATATCTAAAACAGCAAGAGCCATTCACCCAACAGGGGAAAAACCATGCCAAATTTGTGGTGAAGTAATGAAATTAGATTATATTTACCCGAATAAAAAAGGAGGCATGAGCCCCGGCGCCATGAGCAATGCACCAGACAGATTGGACGGTTTCCATAGCTATAATCTATGTTGCAGGAGTGTTCAGGATAAAGGTAGACATAAAGCCAATCTTGCAAGATACGGAGAAGACAGACGGGCTTACGAAAATTGGTCTGGAGGCGACTGGAAGGCTGCAAGCTGGCTAATGAAAGAATTTCAAAAAAATAAAATAAGCCCCGATCACTTGGGCCCGATTTCATTAGGATTTACTCACCGCCCTAAATTCAGGCCGCTTACTCAATCCGAAAACTCTGCTAGAAACAATAGAATGACTTATGAAGATGTGGTTTTGCTTTTGGAGGAGGAAAAAAAGGAAGATATTATCTCCGGTCATTCAAAAGCATTATGGGATTTATTAAAGAGCAGAGTCAAAAACGATAACGATGCTAAAAAATTGAGTAAAATCATGAGAGAAAATATGCATTACGTGCTATCAATTTTTGCATATATATCCAAAAAGGGACATAAAGACTTTCTCATTAGAAACTTCCTACACCCCGAATACGCAAACTATTCGGTCAAATTTGATGGTTTCGATCCAGCAACAGGGATGTATGTAGAAATGATTAAGGTTGAGGGCGATAAAAAACAATATAAAAATAATGCCAAAAGATATATTAGAATTGCTTTTGAGTCGCTCATAGAATATTCCAAAAAGACCAACCGAAATCTTAAAAAATGGAAAACAGATGGAATAAAAAATAAGCTAGACAACGTGATAAATTCTCTTAAATCAAATAAGGAAGAGGACGCATTAAGAGAATTGAATGAGATATTTATTGATGTTGCGAATACTCTCGCTGATAAATTTAAATTAGCGAATTAACATACTCCTCCGGACTGATTAATCCTCTAACAAATTTTTGGAAATGACAGCCAGGCTCGGCTGTCATTTTTATTGGCTCGAAGCTATTATTTGTTTTTACTCCAATTAAATCTCCAATGGCATCCTTTGTGGTTATAAATTGATGTTCTTCTTTTAATATCTCCCCAGGAAAACAGTCTTCTGGGCCACCCTTAAGCGTTCCTATAATAATTACTCTTTTTCTTTTTTGGGGAACGCCAAAGTTAACCGCCTTCATCTTCCGCCCGGCAACATTGTAACCCAATTCGCTAAAATTATTTTTTATTTCCTCAAAGGTTTTCCCGTTGTTTATTGTAATAATGCCTTCAACATTCTCCATAAGGAAAACTTTTGGTTTTAACTTTTTGACCATATTTACGAATTCTTTATATAAAGAATTACGGGGATCGTCTATAAGTCTTTTACCGGCATGAGAAAATCCCTGACAAGGCGGGCCTCCGACAATTATATCTACTTTTCCATTCTTTGAAGCTTTAATTATGTTATTTTGGATTTCGCTATCTGTTATATCTCCCTCGATTAAATTTGTTCCCTTATGATTGAATCTAAATGTTTCGCAAGCTTGTTTAAAGTTATCGTTTGCTACTACAACATTATACCCGGCCCAGCCAAAACCAAGGCTTAACCCGCCTGAACCGCAGAATAAATCAAGTAGATTTTTTGTTTTAGTTTTTTCTTTTATCTTTTTAGCAATAGAAAAAGCTAGGAGCGGCGGGACTGCGTTTCCAATTTGCTTACATAGAGATGTTTTAGTCCCAACAAAAATATAGTCATCGGGAAAGGATTGAAATCTGGCCGCCTCTCGGGCACTAATCATCCTATCATATACCGGATGAACATAAGTTCCATTTCCTAAACGATTAAAATATGTTGTTATTGTATAGCTTGGCTTATCCAAAGCCAGACGTCCATATAGCGTCGTCCTGCCCCCCGACCTTCTAATCTGCTCTAATCTTTTTGATGGAATTTCAACTGGTATATTTTTCCAATTTCCACCCTGCGGTATAGAGCTGACCATTCTCGCCTCATTTTCACTCAATGGGTAACCTATGTGATTATATACCATACGACAACTCTTTATTTTTATAATAATTTAAGAAAAGCTCAGTTATTTTTTTGTGTTTGCCCAATACGTAATCAATTTCCTCCTTATTTAATCCATACAGATTAAAGACGGACATGTTCAAATCATAAATTCCCTTTTTATTTCCCTTTTTTATAGAGTCAACGATACCTTCAATCTTTTTTCTATCCTCCGAAGACGGTATTACAATCGGGAGTTCGGCAAGCTCATAATTGCTGATATGATTATTTGAATTAGTAATTTTAAACCTCCAATTTAATAACAAGGAATTCAATATCCCCAACAAATAATCTAAACTGATTTCATTATTGCGGAATAGCGAATCCTCAAAGGTTAAAAAATTGCAGGAATTGCCTAAAATAATATTACCTGGTATCTTCGTAAATTTTAATCTTTTTTCTAAATGGATATTTGAAATTTGCTGACAGACAATCCTTTCTCTGGCGATATATTTTTGTTTATCGTTCATCTTAGATAAGAATTTTTCTGTTGTATAAAAATCACCACTTGAATAAGAAAATTCGCTGATATTATTACCCCTTAAAAGAGGCAAGGATGTTTTTTCCTCTGTAATAAAATCTTTATATAGTGTCAAATCAAGCTCTCCTCTTGCATTGAGTAAAGAATTTAAACTGCCCAACTTGGGTAATGCATTAAATTTCTCTAATATCTGCCATCCAATTTCGTTTTCTACAATAATCGGAGAAGACTTACTTATTTTTTCTATATGACTAATATTTATTTCGACTCCTTTATTGTTGAAATTTCTTGGGCTAATCACCTGAGGATTTATCTTTATCACCTCTCCCGGAGTGCTCTTATCTAAAGCGAAGAAGCAAAATGCCTGTGAAATGTCAGGAAAAAATTCATTTTTTTCTGGAATAATATAAATTTTAAATAATTTATATTTATTTATTATCCTTTTTCTCAAAAGTTCGCTTTGCTTATCATTAAGCAGCGTTATCGGTATAATAGCCCCAACCCTACCTAGGCTGTGCGTATAATTCTCAAGAATTTCCTCTAGAAATATCTTGTAATAATTTAATGTTCCCTGATTAAAATTATATGTTTTATTTTCTCCTATAAATTCAACGACTTTTTTAATATCTATAGCGTGCTTGTTTTCGTTAAACTCATCTTTATATTTATTACCGTTAGCTTTTAGTAGCTTATATGGCGGATTAGTTAAAACAACGTCGAAACCATTTTCAATATTAAATATTTTTTTAGGATCAACTTTAGATATCTCCCCGCCCTTGTTACTAAAGAGTATATCGCCCTTATAATAATTTTTTAAAGGTATTTTTACCGATACTCCATATTTTGATTTTAAATATAAAGGTAAAATATCGACTAAAATGTCTATGGCTTCATCGTCTATGTCAGAAAAATATATTTGGTTAACTATTTTCTGAATTGTTTCATAATCATTTTTTTCCAATCTTTCAAGCACTTCATCCAAATAAGCAATAATAAAAATACCTAGTCCTACGCAAGGCTCAAAAAATTTATAGTTTATTATTTGATCCGGTTTTGATGCACTAAGACTTTCTTTAGCTATCAACCTAGCTATTGTGTAGTCTGTATAGTAAATGCCGAAATGTTTTCTTTTATCAGTATTAGCGATTTTATCAGCTTCGCGACTTTTTTGATGTATGAGGCCCAACAATTGAAAAACTTTTAATGGGTCTATAGTAGAACCATTTTTTAATTTCTTATACAAAATATCGTCCTTAGGATCCTCAATATCCGGTGATTCAGTATAAAAACTGTAGAGTTTTTTTATTAAAACATCCTTATTTTTGTAAAGCGTGCAAATAGAATTATAAATCTTAAAAATTTCGACCATATATAACTTGTTTAAGTCATTATAATATAATCCCAGTTTAAAATCTATTAGTACAGCACGTCCGAAAACATCCTTTATCTAATTTTACTATTTTGGGGTGGAATATCCAGCTAAGCCAAAATTTTCTCACCGTTTTCTTCCCGGACTTCCATCCCGTTTTTATTTAAAAGATTAATGTGCACAATCGGTGCAACCGGCTCAGGATTCTCTGCCGGTCTCGGCGTGCCATCAATATAACTCCAAATTTGTTTTATCATCTGCTCGTTCCCATCAACTACAGCCTGTTTTAATATTCTGTTGATCAACAACTCTAAGTATGACTTCTGCTGGCCGTCAGGAACCTCCTGAAGCTTCTTTTTTATTTCCGCAGTAATTGAAACGCATCCGGTTGGCCTTCCAGTTGGATTTCCACTCAATCCCGCCTTAAATCTACCCTTATTGTCCCTGTTTTCTCCTGATATATCAGGTATATTGTCTTTATCCATAGAATTACCCCACTCGCCCCCTAAACTCTTGTTGGGTGCCCTTGTGGTTGCTCGAAATCCCCGTATTTTATGTTCTTTTGGCCTTTATTCCGGTAAACTTCTCAAACCTCGCAATTATCACTTCGGCATATAAAGGCGACAATTCAATCGCCCGGCACCGCCTTTTCATTATCTCTGCTGCAATGATTGTTGATCCCGATCCGCCGAATGGCTCCATCACAATTCCATTTCTCGGACTTAATATTTTTACGTAAGGCACAAGCACCGGAATTGGCTTTGTGCCAAAAATTAAATTCTGTCCGGATTGAGAAGCTGAATCTGTTGCGTGCGTGACATGATCACCCATTACCCAAAACTTTGTGCCTTTGTCCTTATTCCAATCCGGCTTTCCTTGTTTTGCATATAACGATATCTCATAAGTGTCTATTAATTTTTGGGCTTTGTTTTCTAGATATTCTCGGAATCCCTCCTCATCAATTTCGTTTTGCACTCCATCGCCGGCAACTGGGGCAACATCAAACCTGTTAAAGAATTTATACTTTGCCGAAAAACCCTGTGTTCTGTTTGGTGTGTGCCAGATGACCATGTTTTGTATGGCCCAGTATTTCTCTATGGCTTCCCAAAGGTCGGGAGTATTTCTCCAATTCTCGAACACCATAACGTTTGAGCCTTTTTCATTTTTAAATTGGTTTGCAATTGAAAGCCACTCATCAAATTCCGGAACGCCACCATTTTGCAAAACACCTTCGTATTTCCTATTTCCTTTTAAGCCGAACCCTTTTGAATTTGTTTCGCCAACGCTTTCATACTCCCTTTCAGCTTTAATTTTCCAGCCGTCTTTTGTCTTTACTTTCCTTACGCGTTTCTTGCAGTAGGCCAACCGATACGGCGGATCGGTAAACATAAAATCAAATTTCTCCGGTCCGAGTAATTTTTTCCATGCCTTTGAATCTGTTGCGTTGCCTACCATTAATCTATGTTCGCCGAGTTGCCACAAATCTCCGGGTTTCACGCCATGTGGTTTTTGTATCGCTTTATCTGTTTCTTTTGCTAAGTCAAAGTCATCTGCTTTTTCCAGTCCGAAAATGTTGTCCAGTTCATTTTCGTTAAAACCAAACTCTTTTAATAAATCCTCGTCAAAATTTGCTAGCTCATCAAAATTCCACTCACCTGTGTTTTTGTTGCTACGGAGATTGTATTCCTTGAATTCTGCCTCGGTTAATTTCCTATTTGGCACTCTAACGTCGATTGTTTCTTCGCCTCTGCCCAGCAATTGCATAATTTTTAATCGCTGGTGTCCGGCAATAATTTTATTATCCGTATCTGCCGCCGGAATCTCAACTAAATCAAATTTAGAAACGCTCTTTTTCAAATCCTCTAATTGCTTATCGGTCATGATCCTCGGATTGCCTTCAAAAGGCACAAGGTCTTTCACCCTTCTTTTTTCCGTATGCCAAATTAGTTTTTTTGATGTTTTCATAATTTAATCTTTTTTTGCTAATAACCTCGTTATTGTTAGAACTATCGCTCCGGCAAAAGCCCCGGCCCAAATGTAATCGACGATCCAACCGAGACTGTAGAAAAAAGCGAAGAAAGCATTTGTTAAAATTTCATCTGTAGTAATCATAAGTCAGATGGCCTTGAGGGATAGTCTTTTCTGCGGAACCAGAAAATCAACGCATCCTCAATACCGGTGAATAATAAAAATAGCGTGTAAAAAAGAAAGGGGTAAAAAAATATCATTCCTAAAAATTCGCTGACGCTTGAATCTATAAAAGTCATAGTTTTTGGTCGCCGTCTTGTTTGTTGAAATTCCAAAGGAATTTTACAATAAACCCGACAAAGAAAATTAGTAAAAAGGTTAGTATTAAAACTTGTCCGTAGTCTAATTGCTTTGATATCCAAAACTCTCCAGCACCAGTGATCTGTTCAATGCTGGCTGATCCCGTACCGCCGGAATCTGTGCAGGTTGCTTGACTGAACGCAAAAGCGTCGTTTTTACCCGGTGGATTTCCTTGGTAGTTTACTGGCTGTGAAAAATTACAATTCATTGTCTATTGAAGTTAAGAATATGAATAATATTATTGCGGCACATACGCCGTCAATGAAACCAACAAAAAATTCGTAAGTCATTTGAATTTTTGAGAGTGTCCTCGTTTTTTTAATGAGAGGTCAATTATCGTGTATTTTCCTTTGCGGTAATCAATAAAGTACTTCCTTTCATCGGACTGCCCCATTTTGAACCCACGCTTGCAATTTTTCAATCGTCTGTCAACAAGTTGTCGCTGATGTTTCATGAAGTCAAGGCCGTTTCGGTATTTTTGTTGTTTTTCGACCTTTTTTCTCTAGAAACATGTCCAGTTTCTCCTGGGCCCGCTGGGCCGAAATCCGAAGAAATTCTTCCTCGGTAATAAGCCCAGATTCCTTTGCTTTTTCCAATCCCTCTTTTTCCTTTTTTTGAAATAAATTAAATAACTTCATAGCGTCGTCTTTTGTTTTAATTGGTATGTGAATCATGTTTTGCTTTTTGTTTTTGCTTGCGACCTTTGAACCTTTCGAAGGCATCCACAATTTCATCGCATTTTGTGTCCTCAAAAAATGTAATGTAGTAGCGCTGTTCGTTCTCATCCCAGTAAACTCTTGGCTTGTTTTTGTTCATATTTTTTGTTATTAATTTTAATTTTTTTAATTTTTTGTCGGATTTTTCTACTATTCTTGTTTTTTTGAAAAACCCCGAATAATATAAATCCCTTTGTCCTGCTTAAACAGGTCTTCCACGGGCGTTGAGTTTTTGAAAAAACTCGCCCGTAGAAGTCGACCCTAAATCCCTTAGCTCGCAACCCATTCAGCGTGCGAGAGCTGGCTAATTTTGGCTTGATTTAACTTGAAAACTATCATATGATAGTCCGAAAGCCGTCTGGAATTACCACAAGGGACGGCTTTTCTTTTACATTGCAAAAATCAATTTAACTTCCAACAATGTCTGTCTGCCGTGTAATTTCTATCTTCACTCGCGGCTCGCAGAATCCGCCTTTTGAGCAGTTGTAGCCGGCGGTTCAGTGTCCTCGTGGGACTTCCCGCCGGCGGCAACTACCCGAAAAACGGTATAAACTTAAAAATCGTCCGGATTGTAAAAATCCCGAGCATTACTATTATCAGAAACTCAAAAAACTGGATCAGGGGAAATCCGCCAAAAAAGATGTTGATTTTATCCAAATATGCCTGAGTTCTCGGAAAAACAGAGCCCAACTCATTGCCCTTTGCGTAAGCCTCGTTTGAGTTAAAATATTGCAGGGTTTTGTTTGTGAATTCGCCTGCACGTTCGAATATGGGAATAAAGAAATCTGTTATTGACTCGGCAAAATCAGACGGATATTCATATCCTCCGGCCGCGTTGGTTTCATACCACTCTGGAAAATCGGTAAACTGGTAAGCTGTCGGCAGTCCGGGGATATCCAGCTTTAAATTGTATCCTTCAGGAAAAACAATGTTTTCTGTGATCAACATGTCCGAAAGCTGTATGCTTTTGTAGGTGAGAGTCGCCTTCAAATACCACGTGCCATTTGACGGCAGGCTGAATTCGCTCAAAGGAATAGTGAAGGTTCCGCTACCGTTATTGAGGTCTGTGATAAAAAATGTTTCTGTGCTCTCGCCTATTGCTCCGCTTGAAAAACTAAACTCTATGTCGTGGTACCATTCCGGATGCAGAATATCCCACCTACCTGAAATGTTGGTGCCATCAACGCTTGTTATCGTTGAGCCGTTTGGTGGCGAGCTCATTGTTACTGCAGAGTTCGGAGGCATAAAAATCTTTATCGGCGTAAAAGTCATTGAATAAACATTAGCCGGCGGATAGCTGTTGTAGATATACACAAAGTCAGTTGTTTCTATGCCCGAGACCTGAGTGAATTTCGGAAAGTCCCCATTTATTGGCGAATAACTATTAGTCCTGAAATACATTTGCGAAGCAACTCCGGTTGCCGAAAATTGCAAATCTACTGTGAACCAATCTGTGTTTCCGGTGTAGCCAGATTGATACCATGCAGTACCCGAAGCTTTTGCTGTCGCATATTCAATGGAACAATCCTTATCCATAATCCGCCATTGAACCGGATAACTAGCGTAGCAACATGGATTTTGGGCTATCGTGCCGGTAATATGCAGCCAGCCATTAACATACTCGTAGTCATAATTTTCAAATCCGAGATATCCCATGAATGGCGAACTATTACCAAAAAGAACCTGTGGCTTTTCATCAAGTGTGCAGTTCAAAGCAAAAGCACTCGGGGCAAAAGAAAGTAGGGCGACGGCTATTAAGATTACTTTTGGAATAAATTTCATGATTAGAATTCCGCAAAGCGGCGGAAAATGAATATAAGGACGAGGATTGAGATTCCGGCTCCGCAGGCATACTCGATTAAATTGAAATATGGAATTGCGTTAAACACCGCCATTATGTTTTCCGGAAAAGTCCAGACAATATCGGCCGCCTCGGCAGGCGAACTTACGCCAACAAAAAAGCCCTTCAAAAAATTAAAGAGCCACTGCAAGGGCGTAAAAAGCAGAGTAAACAAAGACGCTATGTTCGACATAACATATCGGAGAACATTGAAGAAATCAAAGGCGATATGAGCTAAATCGTCCATAGTTTTTTAGTGTCCCCTTATCGCAGAGATTATGGCGTAAAACACAATCAACCCGATTCCAATACCGATTATGATAGTCAAAAGCGGCGTGAGATCTGTTATTAATCCCGTTGCGCTAGCAAGCACAGCGTTAGTCATATCCTGAGTCCAATTGATAAACATATCTGTTTAAAGTCCCGAGGATCAGGCCCGCCTCTCTACGGGCCCGATCCTGTTCGCTTTTAGTGTTTAGGAATTAAAGCGATAACCTTGCGGATAATGTAGAAGCCCATTGGGACACCGATTGCCAATGCAACCAATACCCAGACGTCTGTCATTATCTGGCTGGCATTGCCAGTCAAATCGGCCACTGCCGTCAAAGGCAGGTTCACGAGTTCAGCGGCAAAGGTTGAAGCGGCTAAGCCGAACAAGCCTGTTACAACTGCGCTTGCGCCAATCGCATACTTTTTCATTGTGTTTGAAATCACAATTTTACGAGGACAATGATTTTTAATTACTCGACCTTTTACAACAAAAACTTGTTGTTAAGTTAGGTCTGCTGGCATAACAAAAAACCAGCAGTCGTAGTGACTGCTGGTTTTCGTTTTTTAGATTTTGTTCCTGTTTGCGACGGTAGACCTTATCGCTTTGCCCACTGAGGGGATTTTCTGGCTCTTCTTAAACCGAATTTCTTTCTTTCTCTCATTCTTGGATCTCTTGTTAAAAATCCTGCTTTTCTTAATCTCTTTCTAAAATTATTATTAAAGTCAACTAATACTCTGGCAGTTCCATGTCTTATTGATTCTGCTTGTGCATGAATTCCGCCACCTTTTACAACTATTGTTATTCTAAACTTATCTAAACATTTCATTTTTTTCATTGATGAAACTGCTGTTTCTT
>Ga0265297_10006774_pt1 | contig 16347 bp, 26 predicted proteins | sample Munlanlwell13791_FD_192502 | JGI IMG/M metagenome (GOLD analysis project Ga0265297, IMG submission 192502) | Leachate microbial communities from a municipal landfill in Southern Ontario, Canada - Leachate well 137-91 | ecosystem: Engineered > Solid waste > Landfill > Unclassified | place... | reverse complement strand
CCAACGCTGATCCGCTCTTGCTCGTCGAGCAGGAGACCAGCTATTGTCCGAGCCCGATCGATTGGCTCGACACGCTAGGGTGCGCTGTCACCTCGGTGGTTCTGGCCATCGAGGAATCCCCCGCTGACCTCAGGTCGCGGCAGTGGGCCATCGACGTGGTGGAGCAAGCGGAGTGGGAGCGAGAGAACGAGGAGGAGGAATGAGACTCACACCCAAGCAGGCGCAGGCACTCAACATCGTCTACGGCGCGTCGAATCGACCGATCACCGCGTCGATGTTCGCGACCCGGATGTGGCGAGATACGCCCAAGAAGCGACTCAACCTCTGCGGAGGTAGTTATCTGAGCAAGCTCTGGAAGCTAGGGCTCCTCGACCGCATCATGGAGAGTTGGGACGACTGTCCCAGGTATCAGGTATCCGAACTAGGACTCGCCTCGCTGCGAGAGGCATTGGAGGAGAAATGAGCATCACCAAGCGAATCACGAGCCGAGTCTCCGAGGCTACGATGCTGGAAGCCAGGTCTGGCCTGGCACCGCTGGCCCTACCCCGCAGCCTGGGAGCGGTCTGGCGGCTCGCCGTTGCCTGCGCCAGGGCTGCGTGGCTCTGCGCGAGGGAGGCGAGTCGATGAAACACATCCTATCCAGCGCCGTCGTCACCCATCCCGGCGACTACACGTACCGACTGATCAGCCTCGTCGAGGCGATTCAGTGGCTCGAGGACGTCACTGACCTGCCGTGTCGCGCCAGAGCACAGAACCTCGATCGCCCCCACCGCGTTTGCCCATGCTTCCCCGGAAGCCCGAGCGCGAGGGCTTGGACGGTGGAACTTTGCCGGACTTTTCCACGCAAGAGAACAGAACCGTGAGCGTCTCCCCGCCGAACAAGGCAACGAACGTCCATTTCGTGACCACACGCGAAACAGGACAAATCGAGTGCATGCTATGCATCGAATGGTAGGATGAAAGCAATGGTGTTGACATGAAGTCGGGAAGCTTTCGGAAGTACAACTTCTGGTTCCTGATTGAACGGGCGTGTGACGTCCCGAGTCAGTGGGTGGCGCACTGCCTCGAGCTCGACGTGGTAACGCAGGGCAACGACTTGGACCACGCGTGCAAGATGCTACTCGAAGCGTGCGCCATGGTCTTGCTGGACGACATTGAAGCGAGGCGCGACATTTCGGAGCGACGCGCACCCGATGAATTCTGGGATCGATTGTGGGGGGTCGTTCGGCACGGGAAGCAGGGTTCCTGGGAAGAGATCTCCAAGGCGTTGCAGGGACGGGACGGCGCTGCCGCCGGGCAGATGACGTTCATGGTGCCGGTGACCAAGGAAGCGGATCTGCTCGAACATCCAGAACGCAACGTCACCGTGCCCGTCGCCTTTTCCAATCCGCGCGGTCACTGGCTCTCCCAGCGCCTACTGCGGGGCCTGCGAGTGAGCCGCGACTGGACTCTGCGGTCCTGGCTCGTCGCCCGGTGGCTGGAGCGCGTGCTGGCCGCGCCGGGGAGGTCGGAGAGGTCATGGTCGGTCTGGCACCGCTATCCCGCCCCCGCAGTCTGGGAGCGGTCTGGCGGCTCGCCGTCGCCTGCGCCAGGGCTGCGTGGCTCTGCGCGAGGGAGGCGAGCCGAGGATGAGTCTCCATAGGCTCCTAACCCTGATCCTAGCCGTCCACGTAGCGGCTAGAACATCGGAACTACTGCTCGAAGGACCGCTCATGTGGGCAACGAAACTGCTGCTATTTGCCGGGATATACGGCACAGCAGCGATATATATGCGAGGTGATCGATGAAACACATCTTGTCCAGCGCCGTCGTCACCCACCCCGGCGACTACACATACCGGCTCATAAGCCTCGTCGAGGCAATTCAGTGGCTCGAGGATGGCGAATGGCAGTCCTCGATCGGCTACCGCGAGACCGCCGAGGCGCTCTCGGAGCTAACCGGCATCGAGGTGCCCTACGACCGCCGCACGATCGTGATGCGACCCGGCGACGAGGCGCTCGTATTCCGTCTCGTGCTACCACCAGGCTCCCGCCGCATCGAGCCGCTCGCCAAGGCTGGGCTGGGGCACGACTACATCCTCGCGAATTGCGAGATCGGGCTCTTGAGGAGGACGGCATGATCAGCGAAATGCTTCGGAAACCGCAAGTCGCGACGGCAGAGATCGTCTGGAATCTGCTGCTGGACCACGTCGCTGCGCTCGTCGAGGACAGTGCCGACTGCGACTTGGTCCACGACACGACGCGAGCGCTCATCCACGCCGCGACTATCGCGAAGATCGAGGAGTCGGACAAGGAGATCGAGATCCTTGAGGCAGTGGATGCGGAAAAGGTGATGATGGAGGCGTTCGAAGCCGCCATGGTCAAGCGGCTCGCCAAATTCGCCTACACCGTTGAGCGGGCCGACGAGAATTGGCCCGCGATCGACTCGCTCTACACCCGTATGCCGCATCGGCTCGCTAAGGCGATCGGGACCACGATGGGCCACAAAATGGCGAATCAGGTATACGCGATTCATCGTCACTACACGGGGGACAAGTGACAAAGCGCAAGGCTCTCCAGGCGCTTCGAGCACTGTGGCCAAGCTCCAAGGTGTGGGCCGAGGTTGGTAAGGGTGGCTTTTTCTGCGACAGAAAAGGTGTCAAAAGATGCCGCTGCTTCAGGAAAGACTGCCAATCGCCAGGTGAGAGAGTGTACAGTGTGGGGACCGAGACCTGGTGCAGGGGCGTCAGGGGTACGGGGCATTCCTGGGAAGAGGCAATTGCCGAGGCAAGCAGATGAGATACACAAGAGCACAGCTAAGAGCAGAGGCGAGGCGCAGGGCCGGATGCAAGGCGCTCCGAGTCTGCCGCAGCACTGGTACGCTGGTGGGTCTATACGAGGCGGGTCCCGCCAACCTCGACACGGACGACGGGGCCTGGGCCACGGTCTGCGAGACTCATGGCGGCATCGTGATGCACCAGACCCGCGCCATTGCCGAGTCTCACCTCTCGCATCCCGAAGAGTGGTGCCCGGTCTGCCAGGGAGATTCGGAAGAGGAGAAGAACTACGAGAATGTGAGGGCGCTATGAGATTCATCGCATTGGTACTACTGCTCACATCCTGTTGCTGTCCGCAGAAGAGCAAGGAGCAGAAAGAGGCTGACCAGGCGGCGGCAGCCTCTGCGTCGGCCCAGCGAGCGGCAAAGAAGGCAGAACTTGCAGAGAATCGCAAGCGCTGCGGCGACAGGTTCGCGACATCGGAATGGGAAGATACGTGCCGAGACCTGGTGCGCAAGCGCCTGTTTCAGCCCTCGAGTGCCGAATTCTCATACCTGATGTCGGTCGCCAGAGACGAGGATCCGAAGCTGTGCAGGCAGTTCTACTCGTCAACCGTTGAGAGCAAAAACGCTTTCGGCGCAACTATTGAGCATCGATTCCGGTGCAGCTTCGATACGAAAAAGAACCGGGTAACACTCGACTATATCGGGATGAACTAGGAGGTAGAGATGAGGCGTACAATTACACTGCTGTCGATTCTCGCCATGGCCGGATGCGCGTCTATGGGCGACGTTGTCCGAGTCAGGGAGAATGGTTCCGAGGGCGTCACGAGGGTATACCCGGTGACCCCGGAGCAGGCCTGGGACATCTCCAAAATGGTCTTCCACTGGGAAGGCGCGGACGAGTTCGAAGAGCACAGAGACCAAGGCTACATGCTGACCAGCAGCGGGTGGAATCTGATCTCGTGGGGGACATATATGGGCGCATGGATCCGTCCCATCGACGCAAACAATACCGAAGTCACGGTCGTGACGAAGCGCAAGGCTTCCATGAGTCTTGTCACGAAACTGACAGAGGACACCTACCATAGGCGATTCACGCACGCGGTCGGCATCGTCAAGAGCGGACATCCGCTACCATTGTCGCGCCCTCGCTGATACGAATCGAAAGGGGAACATAGAAATGAAGCTAGAACTAACGATCAAGGCCGACTACCTGCCCGAATGGAAGATCTGGGAGGGAGTTCGCGAACTCGTTCAGAACGCCATCGATGCGCAGACCGAGCATGGCGCGACCATGACGATCCGGCACAGAGACGGCAATGTGTTGGTGATCGAGAACGAGGGAGTCGTGCTGCCGCACGAAGCGCTCCTGCTGGGGCACACGACGAAGACGGACCGCAGCGATATGCGAGGCAAGTTCGGCGAGGGGCTCAAACTGGGCGTCCTCGCCCTGGTCCGCGAAGGGCTCAAGATCAAGATTCGCAGCGGCGACGAGGTCTGGGTCCCGTCGATCATGCGAAGCGACAAATTTGACGCCAAGGTGCTCTGCTTCCAGATCGCGACGGGCCGCAAGGCCGAGCAGCGGGTCCAGGTCGAGGTACACGGAATCAATGCCGAGGCTTGGCTCTTCCTATTCCTCGGCGACGGGCGCAGGAAGCCGACACGGGTCAAGACGAGCTTCGGCTCGCTGTTGCTCGACCCGGAGAGCAAGGGAATGCTGTACTGCAAAGGCATTCATGTCCAAAACGACCATGACTTGGCCTACGGTTACGACTTTGACAACGTGGAAGTCGATAGGGACCGGCGCATGATCGACAAATGGTCGCTGCAATACCAGATGTCGCAGATCTGGCTGAGTGCGCTCGGGCGCAGACCGGATCTGGTCGATTCGTTCCAGATCATGCTCGACGAGAATCCGCCCGACTGCAAGGGTATCGGTGAATACACCGCTAAGTACATGCCAGATAGCGTTGTCTCTGCCGTCACTGCGGAGTTCGAACGGCGACACGGCAGCAACGCGTTCCCGGTCGACTCACTTGCGGAGAGCGAGGACGTGGGTCATCTCGGCAAGCGTGGCATCGTCGTCGGTGATGCGCTGGGGCATATCCTGCGCCGCAGATACGGCACCATCGATGAGATCAAGGCGAGATATGCCACCGAGGTGACTCGCACCTATTCGTGGCACGAGCTATCGGACCTGGAGCAGACCAGCCTCAAGAGGGCAGTCGACACTGTGGCCGATGTCACCGACATGTCCTTGGAAACGGTCGAGATCGTCGACTTCCGCGACGAGAACCTGCTTGGGCTGCACCATGCGAACCATGGTATGGGAGCAGAGATCTCGCTTGCCAAGCGGATCCTCGGCAGTCGCAGAGAGACGCTGCGCGTCTTGGTCCACGAGGTCGCGCATCGCGAGGGCGGCGACGGGTCGAAGGGACACGTCTCGACGATCGAGCGTATCTGGGCCGACATCGTGGAGGCTCTCGGCTGACTCGCGGGTCGAGCGAGATGGTCGAGCCTCGACCATCTCACCGGATCTACGAGGTAAGAAATGAGAGCCAAAGACATTGTAGGCAGGAAAATAGTAGAGGTGAAGCAGCGGCGATACTTCAACCGCTGGAGCGGTACATGGAAGATCTCAGTGACGTCACTTGTTCTGGACAATGGCTCAGTTGTAGTACTGGAGGCGCAGCAGGACGAGGACGACCTCTTCGTCGAAGCGAAGGTGGTAAAGCGATGAAAATCTCGTTCGAGCGATACGCCATGGCGGAAAACAACTACGAGGGCTGGTGCGTGCAGTGCCAGAGCTTCACGCGGGAGACGACGGAACCCGACGCGGAGGGCTACGACTGCCCTGTATGCGGTGAAAACACCGTGATCGGCGTACTTGAGGCATTGATGACCGGAAACATCACGGTCAAGAGCTACGTGGCATATGGCGGCTACAGGTGCAAAATCGTCTCGGCTGACGCCTACTTCGTAAGAATCGGCAATGGTACATATGCCTTTGATCCGACACTGCTGTCCCAGGCCCATGCCGAGTGTTTCAAGAGCTTCATCGAGGCGTTACGGGACAAGACGGACCTCGTCATAGTCGACAACACCAACTCGACAGCCGTCGAGATGTCCCCCTACATGCTCGGAGCCTCGGCTTATGGCTACGAGGCCGAGTACGTCACCATTCACTGCGACCCCATCGCTGCTGCGGCGAGGAATATTCACGGCGTGTCGGAACAGGTCGTGGTGGCGATGCATGAGCGCATGCTCAATGAGCGGCTGCCTCCGTGGTGGAAATCCGCTATGTAGTGGTGACATAGCGGATGAGCAGGCGTATACTGCGCGGTGAGAGAAGGATACGAGGAAGAGGAAGAGGACTAGGGGTAGCTATGTCACGCAAGCCTATCGAAGATAACCCAGTCATCACGATGACGTCGAAGAAGCGCGGCAAGTGCTTCAAATGCGGTAAAATGATCACGCCGGGCGACCGCATTGTCTGGGACACCGACAATTTTCGCGCCTTCCACGCCGCATGCCTTCAAGTCGTTCAGCCCGCCGCGCCGCCTGCCACGGCAGTCACCATGATGATCGTGCCGGGCGACAAGGCTTGGTACGCGCCTCTGGCCTACGAGCAGGTATCGGAGCGAAAAGCGGTCAAGGAGGCCGGGTTCTACTGGCACGGGCCGGATCGCTGTGAGACCGGGCATTGCTTCCCCTGCAACATCGGGGTGCCTCGCAAAGCCTGGTTCACAACCGATTTCACGAAGGCGAATCGGCTCCGCAGCTACGCGACTCCCCAGGCTCTTGCCGCCCTCGATAAGCTGCTAGAGACTGAGCGCAAAAGCGAAGCCGCAGAGCCGTCGGAAAAGTCCCAAAGAGACATCCCTATCCCGGCAGGGCTGAGCTACTACCCCTGTCAGCTAGCCGGAATAGAATGGCTGCAAGAAAACCATCGCACCATGATCGCTGACGAACCAGGGGTTGGGAAAACTTTACAAGTTCTCGGACTTCTGAATGCGGAGCCGAGGATAAGGAAAACCCTAATCCTTGTTCAGGCCACGGTCTGTCGAAACTGGGTGAGAGAGGCGGCAAGATTCCTTGTCGTCCCCACGATGGCAAAGGTCCTGTACAGCAGCGAGGATATGCATGATCTCATCGTTGCGTCACAGAATCAGCCCGTGATCGGGGTGACCAATTACGAAAAGCTCGTCAAGGGACGCGGTAAGGGGATGCTCGAGTCGATAAAGTCCTTCGACTGGGACCTTATCGTGGTAGATGAGATTCACAAGCTCAAGAATCCCAAAGCTGCCATGAGCAAAGCCATCATAGGCAGCGTGAAGGAGCCAGGCATATTCCGAACAATACCGAGAGCGATTGCTCTCACCGGCACTCCAGTCCCCAACAAGACTATTGAGCTTTGGCCCATCATCTCCTCGCTCAGGCCCGATGTCTGGAAGAGTATCTACAGCTTCGGCAACAGATACACAGCAAAGCCCACGGAAGAAGTGCCAGTCAAGGGGAAGGGTATGACAACGGTATGGATATTCGAAGGCAGTAAAAATGAGCAGGAGCTTCAGACCAAGCTCAGAAGCGGTGGGCTGATGCTGCGTCGACTCAAGTCCGAGGTGCTAAAGGAGCTTCCCCCCAAGCGGCGGCGAGTCTTCGCCCTCGACCCCGATTCACCCGATGCGAAGCGCGCCGTGAAGGCTCAGGCCGCTATATATGACAGGTACGATGCCGCCATGACCAACGCAGCCGTGTCTCAACTCAGCGGGGACACTGGCGCATTCGCCGATCAGCTTGCCGAGATCAGAAGGGGCGAGAAGGCAGATTTCCAGGAGATGGCCAAGATCCGTGCCATGCTTGGCGAGGCCAAGATCGAACCTGCTATCTCACATATCAGCGAGCTTCTCGACTCTGGCACCAAGAAGATTGTAGTCTTCACGCATCACCAGAAGGTCCAAGACGGGCTCGTCGCTGGTCTGAAAGACTACAACATGGTAACCATTCTAGGCAGAGACAGCGAAAAGAAGCGGGACAACAGTGTTCAAGCCTTCCAGAACGATCCCAGTGTCAGAATTTGTCTCTGCTCAACCCTAGCGTCTGGTGTGGGAATCACGTTGACCGCTGCCAGTCATATTGTATTTGTAGAATTCGACTGGGTACCCGGCAACGTGGTCCAGGCCGAGGATAGATGCCACCGTATCGGGCAGTCCGAGCCCGTCGTCATCGACTATCTCGCCTTCGATGAGACTCTGGACCAGCGTATGGCCGAGCTTATCGTAGAGAAGCTACATCTTGCCGACGCTATTCTGGATCGAAAACGTCAGGCTGGAGAGCAGATCAGGCTCGACCCGTCTCTGGGCCAGCCCGTATACCTCATGCCGGATGTCGAGCAACTCGCCGTGAAGCCATGCCCAGGCCACATCAAGGCGCTTCTGCTCGAGTCGATTCACCAACTCGCCGAGGTCTGCGACGGGGCGAGGCAGAAAGATGGCATGGGATTCTCCGCGCAATGGGTCGGAGCCGGTCATCGCCTCGCCAGGCGGTCCGAATTCACTGACCAAGAGGCCCGGCTCGCCAAACGCATCGTCCTTCATCATCGCAAACAGGTGGGGATTGACCCGGCGCAACTCGAGTGGTAAAGGACATTGTCATGGATCTGTGCATAAAAGAGTCAGATGGCTGGATAGAGATCGACGACTACGTCACCAGTGACGCGATATCCGGCATGGTGGGGCAGGGCAACTGGCAGGGAGTGGAGGCTGAGCTATACGAGCAGGGAGTAGTGTTTGCCGCGCCCGACTCCGATGGCGAGGAACCTCATGGTGGCGTCCTCGAGTTTTGGCTCATCCGAACGCCAGATGATATGCTGCTCTGGCATGATAGGCTGTGGGTCAAGTCATCTGTGCCGATGGACATCATTTACGAATGATCGCTGCTCTTTTCGTCCAACCCAATGGTGTCTACGCCGATATGCCCGGAGTAGAGGTATGGGACGAGTCGCGTGATGCCCGTCTCTACCCTGGTCCACATGCAGTCGTTGCGCATCCGCCATGTGAGAGGTGGGGCAGGTACTGGTCTGGTGGGCCAAGTGCTAAAGTCAAAAGGAAACTTGGTGACGATGGTGGATGCTTTGAGTCAGCGCTCGAATCGGTCCGCAAATGGGGTGGAGTGCTTGAGCATCCCGAGGCGAGTCATGCCTGGCGAGCCTTTGATCTAATCGCCCCCCCCAAGAGCGGGGGATGGTTTCCGGCCGGGGACTTCATGGGCTATACCTGCTGCGTAGAGCAGGGACACTATGGTCACAGGGCAAGGAAAGCTACCTGGCTCTATGCCGTAGGCTGCGATCTACCCTATCTGATCTGGGGCAAGGCAGAGGGGAAGATCCGATTAGAGAGTGGGTACCATTCCATTGTGGAGCGAGCCATGAGTAGAACATTGGGCGGCTCTGCCATGGGCAGGATCAAGAAGTCGGAGAGGAGCGCTACACCGATCGCTTTTCGCGACATCTTGCTCGCTATGGCAAGGAGCGTTCGCCGATGACTCTTACGATAGGCAGTCTCTTCTCCGGTATCGGCGGGCTAGAACTTGGTTTGGAGCGGGCAGGCTTGGGTCCGGTCCTTTGGCAAGTCGAGGTCGACCCATTTTGTAGGCAGATACTTGCCAAGCATTGGCCCAGCGTAGATAGGAGCATATGCGATGTCAGGGAAGCGTCGAAAGACAACCTCGAGCCAGTTGACGTTATCTGTGGAGGGTTTCCGTGTCAAAATGTCTCCAATGCAGGCCGCAAAGAAGGCATTGTCCGAGGTAAGAAGAGTCGTCTCTGGTTCGAATACTTGCGAATCATCCGTGAGCTACGACCTCGATTCGCAGTCGTGGAAAACAGTGGAGGACTCTTCACGGGAGGACTCGACATTGTCCTCGGAGGACTTTCACAGATCGGGTATGATAGTCTCTGGCTGCCTATACGCGCTTCCGACATTGGCGCGCCTCAACGCCGTGAAAGTTGTCGCGTCGTCACGGCTACATGCTCAAGGGTCACAGTGGCACGACGCTGACCGACGCTGTGGTTTCCCACCACGGAGGGGCGATACGGACGCCTGGCAAGCGTACACCGACAACGGTTGCCCCCAACCCGGAATTCTCCGAGGTCCTGATGGGGTTTTCGAAGGGCTGGACAAGCGTAGACTAGCCGTGCTAGGAAACAGTGTGGTGCCGCAGTGCGCCGAGGTGATGGGCTGGGTGATTCAGGGTCTGATTAGGGAGTATTGATTATGCCATGCATGTGCGGAGACTCGTGCTGTCCCAGTTGTGGACCGGCTCAGGGCTTTAACCCGGCAGAGGAGATAGTCGTCGACTATCTCTGCGACCACATCTTGAAGGATAGCGGCATCGAGGGTTTGGATGAGATCGAGGTGGCGAACCTGCTCGTAGAGCGACTCGGACGTGACCCGGAACTCGCCGAGGCGCTGTACGCCTCTGCTGTCAAGTGGATGCAAAGCGAAGAGTACCAAAACCAGGTCCGGGACGACATTGCGACTATCGCATAGAAAGGGTTGACGAAATGGAAGAGGCAGTCAAGCTTGAGGAGCGTAAGTGGAAGGTGATTCAGCATCTGGGCCGCAGCGACATTCCCGTCGCGGCGGGCACGGAAGAGCAGATGCAGGAAGAGTTCATCAAGCTGCGCAAGGCGGGTATTCCCGGCACACTCGAGATCGTGGATCCAGACGGTAGGCCCGTGGCGCAGGCGCTGGGCTTCGTCGATGACGCGAAACGTCGCGGGCTGGGACCGGACGGTAAGCCCTATGAGCCGACCGTCGTCGAGGTGGGTCACCCGCCGAGGGATCTCAGGCACCTGGCCGACCTCATCAAGAGTCTTCCCGAGACCGACCCGGACCTCGACGAGCCGGGAACACCGTTCTACGCGACGACGCAAAAACTGCCTGAGAAAGAGGCAGATAAGGTCGAGTCCAGGGAGCGGAGTGAGGATATTGTCGAGCGGGGCAAGAAGATCTTGGAGCGACTCGACGCGGAAGAGGAGCGGCTCGCCAAGGAATTGGAAAGAGCCAAGCTCCGCGACGCCAAGTTTCCACAAAGCGTTCGCGACGCGATGGGAAAGCAGAGCGCCGAGGCCAAGGCGCAGAGCGCCGAGCGAGTCGCCAGGTTCGAGGCGCTTCAGAAAGAGATCAACGAGAGGATCCACGATGCAAACCCCGCTAAGCCGCAGACGCGGGCCGAGCGCATGGCATCGGGACCCTGCCCGCACTCGCTGCACGCGAGTCTGCTAAGCTTCTTTGTCGTGCTTCAAGACACGATTTCTCAGTTGCAGGCGAGACAGCGACACATCGACTCGGTCAAGAAAAGGTTCATTATCGAACTCGTGCTTCGCCTCGCCGCTGGCGCTCCGATCTGTGGCAACACGGTCAAGGCAGCGATGGTCGACAGCGAACCAAAGTAGCTGTCAACTACCTCCACCTGAAGGTGGAGGCTTGAAAGAAAGAGATGCCAACTCCGACTAACGAGACCAAACGGTTGACTAGACAGGACGGTCTTGCACCGTCAACTGAATCGACTGGGCGTGGCAGCCCGAACGATGTTGGAGGTGCCCCTCTAGCCCCCAACCCCTCGGTCGGTCAGTGTCGAAGAGGTGCATATACGCCCGAGAGGGCGGCTTACAACGTGAAGGTCCCGGTTGTGGATTGTGACAGGAAACCATTGATGCCGACGACCGCGAGCCGGGCGCGACGTTGGATCAAGAGTGGCGAGGCAACTCCGTTCTTCAATCGAGGCATCTTCTGCGTTCGGTTGAATCGAAAACCTTCTGGAAACGAGAGGCAAGATATAGCTGTTGGAATCGATCCCGGTAGCAAGAAAGAGGGCTTCACGGTCAAGTCAGAGGCGCACACATTCCTGAACATTCAGTCCGACGCGGTTCAGTATGTCAAGGATGCAGTTGAAACGCGACGCAATATGCGTAGGGCGCGACGCTCTAGAAAGACACCTTGCCGAGCCAATAGGAAGAACCGGGCCAGGGGCAACTTACCGCCTAGTACCAAGTCGCAATGGCAATGGAAGCTGCGAATCGTGGAGCAGCTTGCAAAGGTCTTTCCGATCACCGATGTCGTGGTTGAGGACATTAAGGCTACGACAAAGAAAGGGAAGCGTCGCTGGAACGTATCTTTCTCACCTCTCGAAATCGGCAAGGTATGGTTTTACGATCGGCTAGAGAACTTTGGCCGAGTGCATCTGAAGCAGGGCTGGGAGACGGCCGAGATGCGAAGCGCAGTTGGACTCAAGAAGTCCAAGTCGAAACTGTCTGAGGTATTTGAGGCGCACTGTGTAGATAGCTGGGCTCTCGCAAACTCAATCGTCGGTGGGCATGCTGTTCCAGAGAATAGGCGCATGGTCTGCATCACGCCGATTCGGTTGCATCGCAGGCAGCTTCACATGCTCCAGCCCGCAAAGGGTGGCGTTCGTAAGAGCTATGGCGGCACTCGGAGTTGTGGGCTCAAGCGTGGTTCACTTGTGACTCATCCGAAGTGGGGACTGGCCTATGTCGGTGGCACGATGGCAGGTAAGATCAGTCTACACTCACCTGCTAGCGGTAAACGATTGACACAAGGCGCGAAGCTAACAGATTGTCGATTCCTAACCTACAATACATGGAGGACGCGGCTCCTCCCCGCCCTGAAGAACGGGGTTTCCGCCGCGAAGAAACGATGAGTGGAAAGGGGAACCGAAATGCTCAAAAAAGAGGTCAGAATCGGAGGCGTCTACCGAGCCCAGGTCTCGAACCGGATGGTGGATCTTCTCATCGTCTCGGAATGCCCACTCGGCGGCTGGTACGCTGACAACCTTCTGACCCACAAGCGGATAAGGGTCAAGAGCGCGCAGCGGCTCAGGTTCGAGGTGCAGCCCAAGACCCTTGCGGAGATCCTGACGTGAGCAGCATCGTTGTCGCTGTGTGGCCGAAAGGGTTTCAGTGCCGCCGCTGCGGCGCTACGCGGGACCCTTTGGTCACGCAGCGGCAGGGGCGAGGTTGGTCTGTGACTTGTCGCTGCTGTCAACACTCCAGGTACTTTGAGGACAAAAAGGCTCAGTTGCTCCGAAGGGTGCCTGGAGCCATCGAGGCTTGCGCCTGCGTCTGCGTGGTATATCGCGTATCGCTTCTCGACGTTCTGTATCCCGAGCGCCGGCTCAATGGCAAAATGCCTGCGTACCGAGCCAAACTGGCGATTCGCAAAGAGCTATCCCGCATCATGGTGGAGAGGGAACTGGCATGTCTCGGCGTCGCGTAAAGTACTGGAAGCGTACCGGGGACCCGCTGGTCGATGACCTGGTCTGTCCCCGCTGCGGCGCAAATGCCCCCATGCCGAGACGTCCGAGAGGCGGCGGGATCCGGTGCAACTGCGGCGACGGGACCTGCTTTCGCGCCCAGGCGGGGAAGCCCGATCTTGTCTGGCGTCACTCGCCGTGTCCAAACGTGGTATGCGATAGATGCGGCTGGACCGGGACGCTGAAAGCACCAAGCTTTGAGTCCAGCTACGGCAATGCGAGATGCAGAGTCTCGTCAAGCGGTTGGCACGATGTGAGGTACACGGTTCACGCCAATGTCGCACCAGCGCCTCTCACGATCGAGCTTGTCTGTATCGAGTGTGGCGCGGTGGGTCACGTCAGCATCGACTGCGTATCACAGATAGCGTGGGAGCCGGGAAAGCCAATGAGCTAGGAGACTGGTCATGTGTGAATGCAAGGTTAAAGAAGTCGAGACGCTAGAATGCCTGCCGCGTTTGCAGCGCGATGCCGACCTGCAAACCGTCACGGTACTCCCCGGCCTATGCGTCTGCCAGGTATGTCTCGGCAGCGGTACCGTGTGGCTTTCTGAGCACGAGTCGAACTGGCTCGGCACTGCAGTCCAGTGCTGGGAGTGCCAGGGGCGGGGCACGCGGTATGAGCCGACTACCTCGGAGTGATTAGGTAGCGATAGAGGTCTGCGGACCAGAGCTTGTATCCAGAGCCGGTTGGATGGATCTTGTCGGGTGAAAGGGGAACATCGACTTGACACGCGTAGACATATCCGTCTCGTCTCCCGCCCATGTTCTCTGCAATCATGTATCTGGCCCTGTCCAGGTTCGGTACCTGGATCGAGGTGAGTGGAAGGATCCAGACGAGTCTCGCGCCGCTGTCCAGGATGACCTGAATCAGTTCGCGAAGCGCGGCCTCCTCGGCCTCGAGCATCTTCTCGGTCATCGCGCCATCGTTGGTCCCCAGGCTGAGAAGGACCAGCGTGGGCCGGGACTCGAGGATGATGTCGGTGCCTACGATTTTCTTGAAAGCGGTTGTTTTCGGTCTAGACCATTGCGTGATGTTGGTGCCGCCCACCGCGACGCTGCGGAACTCGTAGCCATCCTCCCTGAGCAGGTATCCGAGCGGGCCTGTCAGGCCCACGGCGAGGCTGTCACCGGCAAGCACGACCCTATCCCCGTCCCGGAGCAAGGGAAGCCTCTCGGGCTCCACTGGCGGCTCTGTGGGTGGCTCGACAGGGGGATCGCCAGGTCTCTTGGACGGCTCCATAACCGCAACGGCGAGAGCCGATACACCGAGGACAAGCCCGAGCAGCATCGAGAATTTGCTGAGGTCGCTGTAGCTCACTTGAAAACCTTGTCCCGATACAGGTACAGCAGCGTTCCCGCACCGGCAAGGCCGAGAAGCCAGAGAAGCCCGCTACCCGATTCGGAACCAGCCTGCTCAATTCCCTGCTTCTCGGCAATCGCGACACCGATCGTGTCGCCAACCGACTCGGAACACGCGGCTTGCAGCGCCTTGACTCGCTCCGACACCGCGAGGCCAAACGCTGCTTGCAGATCCATGACAGTTTTGCCGCTTGTCGGCCACGCGCCGTTTGAGTCAACTACCTTGAAGTCGGCAAAGTCGATGTCGCCAGCATTGGCTCTTGTCCCACCCTTAGCCATAGCGGCGACAGCGCTTTGGTTCCATTTCGACAAGTCGACACCCCAGAGTTGGAGCATCAACTCGTCCTTGGTCGGCCAATACGTGTTCGACACGACTCTTGGCTTCACTCCCTTCACCCATTGCGACACCGACTGCATCGAGGCATCAAGCTTAAACTTCGGCCAAGCGACTCTGACCTCACCAGCGAATGCCGGTTTGGTCTTGAGCGACCTGATGAGTGACATTTGTGACGGAGCTAGGTTCTTGGTGATAGCAGCCTTGATTTCCGGCAACGCTTTGATGCCGTCCAGGTTTGGTAGTTTTGGCGTGCCTAGACTCCCCGCGTCAATGCTTAGCCCAAGCTCGAGGCGCGTCGACACGTCGGCAGACGAGATGGCTTCAATAGCGCTGACGCTGCTAGAGCCTATCGCTTTTCTACCCGCAGCCTTGAGCCGCCAAACCACGTCGTCCCAGTCGACGCCTGGTGATGAGACGATGCCGATCATTTTGCCGAATGACTCAACTGCTCCCTTAAAAAACTCGTACGTCGCGCCGATGAAGCCGAATCCGATATCGAACATGGTGACAAGAGGTGGGCCGAGGACCGGCCAGATCGCATCTACGATCTGTGGCGCGTATTTATTGCAGAGATATGCGCCAGCGCCTCCGGTCATGTACGTACATGCCGCTGTCGCGGCTAGCTGCGCAGACGCCTTGGCACATGCCTCCGAGTCCCTCGTCTCGGCGCAGTCGAGTATCGCCTGCGACATGCCGGGGTCGATTCCGAGGTATGTAGACGCGAGCCGCTTCGCCTCCTCGCACTCACCGGAATCTATGCAACGTTTGACGCTTTCGTAGCTGTCTTGATCCTCTGTCGCCATGATGACGCCTATCATATCCTACGCTCTTTTCTTACGCAACGTAATGGGATCAGAAAATGAACATCGCGATGAAAAATGATTTGATCCTGAGACCAAAAATGCTAGCGTGACGAGTCACACATCGGGCAAAGCCCGACACACACAAAAGGGGTACCGGATGAAAAAGGGGAAAGCAGCAGTGACGCGCGTGAAGTCGGCTCTCGACGCGAAGCGCGGGGCATCAACATTTTACATGGACCCCGATGAACTGATCATCGTCGGGCTCGACACACCGGATGGCGCGGAGCATCCGCAATGGGATGAGCGCATCGAACTTCCGATCGATGAACGGCTCGTCGCTTCGATTTCGAAGCACGGCGTGATCGAGCCGGTCAAGGTCTACAAGGACGGCAACCGTCCCATCGTGTGGGACGGGCGGCAACGCGTGAAGGCGGCGCGAGAGATCAATCGCCGCCGGTCTGAGCACGGTCTCGCTACCATCACGATCCGCTGTCTCGTCTCGACCCGCGAGAACGAGCAGAACCTCGCCGGGATGATGGTGGCGGCAAACGAGATCAAGCAGAGCGACAGCATCGAGGTCAAGGTCTCAAAGGCCCGGCGTCTCGAGGCTCTCGGCATGTCGCTGTCGGACATCGCCATTGAGTTCGGCGTCACGGTCCAGACCATCAATAGCTGGCTCAAGTTGGGCGCGACGCCCGAGCCGGTGCAGCAGGCTGTGGCGAGCGGCGAGATGTCGATCGGTGAGGCGATCCAGAAC
>Ga0265297_10006773_pt1 | contig 16348 bp, 12 predicted proteins | sample Munlanlwell13791_FD_192502 | JGI IMG/M metagenome (GOLD analysis project Ga0265297, IMG submission 192502) | Leachate microbial communities from a municipal landfill in Southern Ontario, Canada - Leachate well 137-91 | ecosystem: Engineered > Solid waste > Landfill > Unclassified | place... | reverse complement strand
AAATATTTTATATACTAAAGCGAGAAAAAAAGGATATCCCGGGGTCCGATAGAACGAATACTGCGGCTTAATAAACCTATTGCAATAATAATCGAATGCCTCTGTTTCTTTATAGAGCGATATGTCCCCGGGGCTACCGGTAAATTTGTAGCGGCTAAAGTCTTCGATCCAGCCCACTTTATAGCCGTGGCCAGAGACTAAATTTACCGCCAGGCACTGATACTCATGTGTATCTCCGTCGGGGCCAAAATGAACAAAATCATTAATTTCGTATTTGCTCAATAAATCGATAAGGGCAAAAAAGAATATCGCAACACAGAGATACCCTACATACCTCCGGTAACGCACACCATGGGCAAGATTAGAGAACATACATTCCTTTACGAATACTCACAAACCGTATTCATCTCCAGCAAAAATAGTTCATATTTTATGAAACACCGGCAGTGTTAAGGTGGCCGCTTCTTAAAGCATTTTCTAAGAATTCCACGACGCTTGCGTCTTTCTTAAAATAAAAATCGAAGCAAGGAACTCCTGCGGCCAATTCGCTACAAAAATCGAATGCCTTTTCGTGCACTTGTTTCTCAATAAAAGAAAAAATCTTGCGCGCATAAATCCGCACGCAGGCATCCTTGGCCTGACAGGCCGCTATGCGGTTTTGTGTGCTTTGATGCAGAAAAAATATCGCTCCAAGCGTCGCAGCCTCCGGAGAAACAAAAGGCAAATCTCCGTGAGACCACGTTCCATAGAGCCTAAATTGTCCTCCTTGCTTACGCACCACCACCCTGTCATCACAAAGTATCGTCGCCTTATCAAGAAACATGTTAGCGATGGTAGTTTTACCGGTACCCGCCTGAGCTGCAAAAATATACCCCTTACCGCTGATGACAATGCCGCATGCATGAATGATCATCCCTTGACGATACGACAACAACGGTGCGAGCAAAATCTGGTCTGTAGTAAATAAGGTCAAAGAAGGGGCATAGCTGTCTGCGGAGAAAAAATTACTTTTATCAATATAGATATCCGCCGTTGAATAATCTTTGCTGATATAGGCAACGAGCTTCTTTGCCGAGTCTGTCTTCCTGTGGGAAGAATACATTTCCAATCGATAGCTGCCGTCTTGTCGGCGCGCAATACGCCATAGTGATTCTTCATAAAAATAATCATCTTGTGCCTCGCTGGGAGGAAGACCAAAATGATAACGCAGATGCACCCTGTCGCTGGTAGGGAATTTTGTTCTAAATCGTTCCACATTGGCCGTCCTCTTTATCGCAGGAAAGGCTCTCGCTGACTCCAAACAAAAGGTTATGTCTGCTACTCGGTAAAAGATTTGGGAATCGCTCCCGCATCCCGAAAGAGACCTATCATTGCTTTTTGTTTTTTTCTTTCTTAAGAAAAACCTCCAAAAAGACCGGGCTGCATTGTAAAACACAACAAAAAAAACTGTTGGCCCGCCATACGTCCTTACCTCTGAAGAGGGCTTTCTCCTGCAAGCAAAATAATAAAATTGCGAAAATAAATTGGACAACCAAATATTCCTTGCCGCGTTCTCATTACGGACCACCTTTGCCACGATATTTTCTCCTAAGACGTAAAACATACCAAAAAGATTCGGATGATCGGTCTTGAAGACAAAAGTATCATGCTCGACGTTTATGAACCGCAGTAATTTGAGTGTTTGTTGTTGAGGAAAATGAACGAGAAGAATATCTCCTTTGCGTGCTTGCGCAGCACCTATGCCAGACACCTTAACGATGTCTCCTGTTTTGATTGACGGAGACATATCTAATCCAGAATAGAGCAACCGCACATAAGGCTGTTGCTTAATGGCGCGCAAAACCACTGTGTTGTCGTCTGTTTCTTGAAAAACGAGACGGTCTTCTTGTTTTTGAATATGAGGACGCATGAAGAGAGGCTTTCTTTTCACGGCACCACGACAACCCTTGCCATGGCCGTATCACTACGATGAATCATCCTACCATACTAATTTGTTTTCAAAAATAAAAATCTTCCAAAGCTACTGAGGAAAAACGACAAACAACGAAGGCAGGATTTCTTTGAAGTACTAAACAAAAAGAGGATTGTTTGATTTTTTGCGTGGGTAGCTTTAGCTGGTAATGTTATTACACGAACCGCACCATCCCCACGAAGTATATTGACAACTCGTTAAGCTATCTGCATAACTGCTGCCGCCTGTTTTGCAGTTAAACAAAACAGCTTCTTCGGGGCGGCCCTTATATAATACAATAAGCTTTGGGGGGGTAAATTTCTTCTTTTTCATGTGTCCATCCTCCCTATCTAAATAAACGAGTGTCAAAAAAGATCGGAAATCTTCTTTCGCCTTAACTGGCGAGAGCGTTGCATGTACAACACCAACCCCAACAATTCGACTCACACCCGCCTTGAGTGGCTCCGGAATTGCCGCTGCCGCCTGTTTTGCAGTTAAACAAAACAGCCTCTTCGGGACGGCCCTTACATAATACAATAAGCTTTGGGAGGGTAAATTTCTTCTTTTTCATCTTTTCTACCCTTTCCGATTAAAAAACATCCACCCACAGAAAGTATAAAAGCTTTACTGCCAACTGTCAAGAGCAGTTTTAATAGCCCACCCCCAACTACCTCATTCCGCAAATATAGCTTTCCGAGCGCTCTTTAACGAGCCGCATGGACGTATCATTTTTTTAAAGAGGACCTTTCTTGCTTTTGCTATTTGGCAGAGATAGTCGACGCGGCCATAGAGGCGATGATTTTCTCGCCATGATTTCGCAACACACCAATCGCAGAATACTCTGTTTGAACAATCAAGACACTCCAATGCTGCCGGCATCATTTTTCGTCTTAAACCCGGCAGAAACATATCCCAACCATACGTAAAGCTTCCAGTCTTTAAATCATACGTCATTTCTGGCTTGCTCATGTGGGAACACATTTGAAGCTTTCCATGCGCAGAAACGTGAAAGGACGTAACCCCTGCCGGACAGCCGTCCTGAAATAAAGGATAGCGACCAGACAATTTCTTTTTACCGAGCCCCCTTTTTTTATTGAGTTCAACATTGTATTTGGCGGGCGGTTGTATTTGCGCGACCAGAGAAGGCGAAATGCGCTGATTAAGTATTGAATCGTTTTCTTTTGGATCTTTGAGTTCTTGTCTCAAAAAAAGCCAAGAGCCTCCAAGCTTTTTTCTCCCGGGCACCTTCCAAAACATCTTCAGATGATGCATATTTGTTTTTATCGGCATAAATTGTTTTGTAAAAGGCACCTTCTTTTCTGTAAGATAGCTCATCCCTCTCATAGTCAAAGCGTACGAACCAGGGATGCGCGTGACTGTTTCATGAACCTCTTTATTCATCCCATACAGACTCACCATAAGCAGGCATGGATATTTTTTTAACGCCCTCGCTATCTGAGGAGTAATCAAAGTGCCGTTGGTACTCATCTGTATACGCAAGCCCTTCTTTGAAAACATCGTGTAGATCTCTAAAAAATCAGGGCGCACCATCGGCTCCCCGCCATCAAGGTACCACTCCCTGCAACCCATTGCAACGGCCTCATCGACCATCTTCTTTATTTGCTGATAATTCATCTCTTCTCTTCGTGCGCGAGTGTCCGTAAGAGGCCTTCTGATATGACAATGCAAGCATTGAAGGTTGCATCGCTGGGTAAGCTCAAGAACTCCTCGCAAAGGAATAGAAACTTTTCCCTTCAGACACAATTCATCGAGACTTTTTCTTTCAACAAAATTCATAGTGCCCTCTTTGAAAAAACAGCTGCCCTTGCTTTCGTTAGTTCGCAAAGCCAAGGTATCGGCTTCTCCATGGTCGCATATTCTAAATATGAAAGCGCTACGCAATTGGAACAAAAACCGGCGTATTCGCAATGGAAACACTCTTCCATGCTTTTTCGGTCGCGTATCTTCGTGCTCTTGACCTGTGGTGTAAATACATTCCACGCGTACGTGAATGTATTTTTCCTCAAGTCGAGCATACAATCCGGATGCACAAGGCTTAAACAAAGCTTAAAGTTTGCGTAGGCGTCAACGGCAAAAGAACTTTCTCCTGCCGTGCAACTGATAAGATGTCCGCAATGCCCTGCTGGTTTTACAGAACTTTCGCTGCACCATTTTGTAATCACCTTACTCCTGTTAAAATCCTGCAAATCCAAACGGACGATCTCCTTTGCGCTTAACCGGTTACTTTTAATGAGGGTGTTCTTCTGCCGATTGCCTCGATACGTAAGCTGCAAAACAGGATCGAAACGAAATATCTCCGAGGGTGCACGAGAAAGACAGAATGAACGGATCGCTTCTATTTCGTTGATGTTTTTCTTAAGCGCTATTGTTTTAAATCGAAACGGTACGCGGTTGCGTTCCAAGATATCGATGCCTCGTTGAAATTTTTTGAAAGAACCTTTCCTGCGCGTGATCGACTCGTATACTTTTTGTGTGGCGCCATAAACGGTAATTTCAACCTCATGAGGAGGAAACATTTTAAATAACCGGCCAATCTTTTGATCGATGAGGGCGGCATTGGTAAAAACGGTAACCAACAAACCTTTTTTTTTCAAATACCGATATATCTCGGGGAAATCTTTTCTCAGCAAAGGCTCCCCTCCGGTAACAAGACAAAACAAACAGCCCTCCTGCGTAGCCGCATCGATAATGCCCTTGATCGTGCCAAAATCCATCTCTTTTTTTTGCCTCTTTACATCATTGGCGGGACGATTAATATAGCAATGAATGCAATCGTAGTTACACCGTTCGGTGAGCTCGAGAGAAACAGTCAGAGGAACTCTTTTCGCGCCTATTCTTTCTTGTATCTTAAATTCTGGCAGGCTTATTGTTTCGATATTGTCCATGCGGGCTTATTTTTTTGGTTCGATGAGGCCGCTTTTGATCAACGTCTTTATAAAACCGTGAACGCTTTTGGATAAAACGTCTTTCTCGACGTCAAATATCTCGTAAAGTTCCGTAATGATTTCTCCGACGTTATTCTTTCCGTTAATCCTCTTCCAAATCTCTAATCCTACTTCATTAAAAGTATACAAATCATTGCGCGCTTTTCCTTTTTTTGAAGTAAAAGGGATAAGTATGTGTTCATTCTCAATTTTCCGTTCGATCAGCTCTTCTGATTTCATATAAATGGTTCCCTTGTTAATCATTGCGCCTCCTTTTTATACGCCCGTCAAAACGAAAATTCAGGGCAACGTCCGCGAAAAAACTTACCCCTTTAGTTGCGTCTTAAAACATTATATCGTGAAACGAGATTATTTTCGAACAATAACTTTACAACACTAAATGAAAACTAATGCTATTTTATCCGGAAAAAAGCAGTATTGTTTCTTGCCAGCATCAGCTCAACCCCCTGACCTTCATTCTTCAATTCCGTATATAATGCACGCGTGAGAACGGCATCTTCGAATTGAACAGTCTTCCCCGGAAAAACTTTTTTTACTTCCCGACAAATTACCTCAAACCACCATTTTTTTTCTTTATGATCCGACGCGTCAGAAAAATGAAAAACGATTCCTTTGTTATTTCTTGAATGCAACTCCCTTAAAACGCCTTCTTTGTTCTTGGTGCCGATAAGCTCAATTGACCATAATAAAAAAGGCGCAAGTGTGTGCTGTGCAAATAATCCCTGCTTCATAAAGGCTGCTTTCAAATGCCACGGCAAAACGATAAAGAGCCTGTTCGGCTTTAATCCGTAGAGCGGCAGGGTGTCTTTTGGAAGAAGAAAATTCTGCAACCCAATGAAATCTTCGACATTAAAAACCGAAGCAACCTGCACAACAATGGTCCAAACAGAAAAAGGATTCGTTTTTGCGCCCTGCGATACCACTGCCCTGACAGCTGCAGCTGCATCTTTAAACTGAGGCGCCCGAATCAGCACCCCCGGGAACTTGGAGAGATTATCGCTGATAGAGGCGATAAAACTTTTAATGCGTGCGGCGGCGGCTTTCTTATTCAAACGTAGGACTACCCGTGAAAAAACATGTTTGGCGTCGCTTGTTTGACCGCTGCTTAAACTCAGCCAGAATAATTCATTATGAGAGGACCCGCGAGACGCCAACCGTAACGCTTTCCCGATCTCTTTATTGGAAATATAACGCGCATGCTCTAAAGGATAGGGGGCTTGTGCGTAAAATTTGATCTTCAATCGTTTCTGGACTTCCCCCAGGCCAGAGTTACCATCAAAGCAAAGAAGGTTGATCCCCACTCTTTTTAAATGCATGCGTTTAGCAAACTGCCAACTTCTCCGGAACGATCTGAATGATTCGTTCGGCAAACCAAGCAAAAGCGATGAGCTCGTCTTTATCTTCTTTTTTTCCAAATACCGTATCCCTGCAACAAATTTCTTTAGGTCACACGGCCGCTTAATGCCCTTGAGGACCTTCTTATTGGCAGTCTGCAAATCTGCCAGCGCGGAAACAAAGTTACATTTTGAAAGCATATCCGCAAATTCTGGCGTAACCTCATCAGCCCTGATGCCCGCATCAAAAGCAAAGAATTTATCCTTATTCATAACGCAGAGTGCTTCCAGCAGTTCTCGATGCAGAACCGGATGAATATAACTATCCAAGAAACACACCTGGCGCACTCCCCGCGACCGAAAAAGACGCAGCTCTTTCATGCAGCGCTCAACCGGAAAAACCCGGAAAGGAATCTTTTGATGTTTACAAAAAAGGCATTCATTGATGCAACCTCGCGATGCCTCAATGCAGACTGACGTATAGTCTTGCGGCTGCAAAATTCCTTCCAGATAGGGCGAAACAAGTGAATGCAAATCGGCGACACAAATGTTTTTCTTTCCGAAAGCCACGCGCTTGTTGCAACGGAAGAAAACGCCATTGAGCGAAGACAAGTCATGATTGTTCTTGCAGATTTCTTTTAAAATGTCGACGAGAACGAACTCTCCCTCTCCAAAATACCCCATATCAATTGCGGAATTCCTTATTATATGGCTTGCACTTGGCGCAACAACTTCGCCTCCTGCCACGATTGTCGTCTCGGGCATCCGTTCTTTTATTTTCCGTGCAATGAAAAGACTCTGTGAGGTATTAAAAAATGTTAAATTAAAAACTACCGCGTCGGGGTTCTTAGAAGAAATTAATTTGAGCAAAGCCGCGTCGCCCAGCCATTGAAGCCTTGCACCAGATAAAAGTTCCATTGTTACTTTTTTAGGAAAACTGTGGCGCTGTGCGTTGGCAAGCAGCGAAGCGACCGTGTAGGGCACATGCATCCATGACTGGCCAAAATGCAATAATGAATGCGGGAGTTCAAGAAAAATAATTCTCATTGGTTTCTTTTATTCGATTAACCTCTTGCGCAAGCTTTGCTCTCAATTCCTGCTCGAGCCCGAGGCCTCTATAGAAAAATCTCACATAAAATACTTTTTCATTTAAGCTTTGCTTGTCAAGCCTAGCCACCGCCAGATACCTTTTTTTGCTATAAAATTTAAAAACCAACTCCTTTCGGATTTCTTTCTTTATCTCTATGGCTGCATAATCTATGTGTAATGCTCTTGAAAAAATATGGCGGTAAACAGAAACCTTCTGGAGCATACCGAACGGCACTTTTATTAACTTTTCTTTAAAGAATACGTAAGCGTTACTGAGAAACCATAGCCTTCCCAATACCGCGCTCCTTTTAAAACGACGGACAGTATTGCCTCTTATGACACAGAGAACCACTCCCAACGCATCCTGGCGGGGGATAGCGCTATCACAGCGCAACGAATTATCGCCTTTAGCAACAAAAGTGTCTCCGGTAATTTTAACTATTCTATGAGCGACAAAAACATCGCTTGTGTTTTTTTTATATACAATGGCATCGCCGACGCGGGGTTGACGCTCTGCAGACACGATCACTCTGTCGCCGTCGCGTAAAGCCGGGTACATACTCGCACCCTGCAACGTATACACTTTATAATGTTTATTCTCACTATATTCCATTAATAATATTTTTGAGTTGTTTTTTATTGAGTTTGGCCTGCCAACCACATTGATTATCTTTGAGGATGCCAAGATAGCGCGCCTCGTAATGAGCTGCTTTGCACAGAAACTCCACCGGCCTATCAAGCGCTGCGTACTCGGAAAATGAATTTCCCGGGCATGATTCACATAAATTAGTTAATACACAGTGCTTGCATCGCTGCAGATAACGCCGATCTTTTGCTTTCATTCCCAAAACTTTAGGAAAAAAGTTTTTTACGCCGTCTGATAAAGAATTTATTTTCAAATTAAACCGCGTCTGCGGGCTGCGCGAGGACATACACGGCTGAAGATATCCGTAGGCATCAACTGCGCCATGGCTTTGCGCACCTGCACACCCAAATAAATAATCATCCTCCGGCGGACAAAGGAATTGAGCACAGAATCTCCTCATGTGTTCCCGGTATCGCCCTTCGTCGAGCAAGAGGAGCTCTAATTTTTCCTTGCATGATAATCGTAATTTTCGAATACGGATGTCTTTGCGCACATCATCTTGATAGCCCCTCAAGAACAAATTAAATATTAAACCCGGAGCGGCACCGGTAATAGCCTTAACTGTATCCCAGTTTTGCTTGATTTCGCGCATCGTAAACTTAAATACTGGAATTTTAACAAATGTTGTTATCTTGTTCTTCTGAAGCAACAAAAGATTCTCATGTGCCTGTTGATAATTGTCGGCACCCGCCACGCGTGCATAACTGGCCCGGGAAAAACCATACAGAGAAAAATTGATACATTTCGGTGGAAGCTTTTTTAAAACTCTGATTAATTTTTTGTCAATTAATACCCCATTAGTGGCGATTGTTGCCATTATCCCCTTTTTTCTTGCATAAGAGTAAAGCTCGACAAAATCACGCCTCACCAAAGGCTCTCCTCCCGTAAACATGCAATGCATAAGCCCCAAGCGACACGCTTCGTCGATAATCTTTTTGACAAACGCCGTACTCATCTCTTTCTTTTTTTCCTTCATCGATTTAAGCGGCTTATTGATGAAACAATGGATACAATTATTATTACAGCGCCGGGTGAGTTCAATATCGAGGCTCACAAGAGGGGCTTGCTGCAGTGTACGGAGTATACGATTTCGCTTGTCTTTCTGCATGGGTCAAAAAGGTTCGTGGAGCTGTGTTGCGAATAAATTTGAGAATGTTTTGTTTGTTGTGAGCAAATCCTCCGGTTGTGCCGTAATTACCGTGGTTGGGCTCTCAAAGAAATAAACCCGCTCACAGGCCATGACCGAAGAAAGCCTGTGCGAAACAATGATCACCAAAGAAATAGGCAACTGCTTTATTTCTCGCACTATTCTCTCTTCACTCAAGGAATCCATCGATGCCATCGCCTCATCCAGAATTAATATCTTTGGCTTCTTAAGCAACGCGCGCGCGAGGGCAATCTTTTGCTTTTGCCCTTCGGACAGCTTGCACGCATTTTCCCCGATAATTGTCGCATACCCCAAAGGGAGGCTTCTGACAATATCATCGACGCCGGTCACCTTTGCGACTGAGTGAATTTCTTCCTGCGTTGCATTTGTCTTTGCATATTTTATATTATTCTCAATGGTGTCATTCCACAAATACGACTCCTGCAGCGCCACGCCCACCTGTTTCTGCAATAAACTCGAGTCCATCACTTCCACAGAATGGCCGTTAATGAAAATATTGCCACTCCATGGCTCATAAAGTCCCAACACAAGATTTACGATTGTTGTCTTGCCGCAACCCGAAGCCCCAACGAGAGCAACGCAACCTTGCGTCATCTCAAAGGAAATATTGTTTAAGATGTGCTCTCCCGATCTATAGCCAAAACAAACTTCTTTAAACTCTATTCGGGACTGAGGCGAAAAAACGATCTTCTGTTTTTTAAAATTGCGCAACGATCTTTGTTTTTGCTGCAGGATTTCATCGAGCCTCCGGCAGGAAATAAGTCCAAAAATAATCCGCTGGCCAAAATAAACAAAATTACCCTGCAAAGAAACCAACTGCGCCAAATAAATCATTATCGCCGTAAGGGTCCCTATGCTTATCTTATCGGTGATTACCCGGTATCCTCCGAAAAGCGCAACCAAGCCGACGGCGAGCCGATTAAGACTCCCGTCGGCAAAGCTGCCCAAGATTTCCAAGCGCATACTCTTCAAGCGTATTCGCGTGCTGGCAATTAATGCCTTAGAATACATCCGCAGTGCTTCATTCTCCTTTCCAAACGCCTTAATCAAATAAATATGGGAAAAAAATTCCTGGAGTTGCTTGAAAATATTTTGCGTATTAGCAAATAAAGATTCCAAGACGGTGCGTCTTTTTCGCGTGAGACAATAAAGAGGCAGGTAGAGGGCCGGTATAAAACAAAGAGCAAACACAGCCATCTGCCAATCAAGATAGGCTATAATAATCAGTGTGAAAAATAGCCGCGGAAAAAGATTCGCAACATCTTTAGGTACGGCAACGATGGCCTCGCTGGCTCGCTCGATATCATAGTGCATCTTATACATATGTTCGCCGGTTGATTTATCCTGAAAGAACTCAAACGGCAAACCTTGCAAGTACCCAAATATCTGCTTATTGATATCGAATTGCACTTTTAAAAGAAGTCCTTTCTCGAGGATATTCGCCGCCACCCTCAGAAGCCCGCTCAGGATAAAAACCAGCGTACCGATGGCCCCAAGAAAAATAAGTGCCCTGGGCTCTTTGTTGAGCAGCGCCCTATCCACGGCAAGCTTGCTCAAATAGGGATTTAAGAGCCCAAACACCGACGCCGAAGCACTTAAGATGAGTATCGCCGCCTGTTTCTTGCGATACGGGAGAAGATAGCGAAGAAATTTTACAAACAAGCAAAAATGTGTTTTTTTGTTTTCCATGCCTGCGAGAATTTTAGTGTACCGTTTCTAATACACCATTATAGTTGACGTTTAAAAATTCTGCAAAACTCATCTTCTCTCACAAGACGAAAAGCCCTCTCCTGAGAAAAAGCATCCTTGAGCTGCCTATTAAATTCTGACAGATACGCCTCGGTGAAAGGATCGTTAATTTCAATTACAAAATCTGCCGCTGCCACATAATCTTCCGGCCGTAAATAGGGCCATGCCTTGCTTCGTAATCGAGAATAGTCGCAAAAAAAGATCAAATCTTTATTATGTTTATACGCCAGATATTCAAGATGCCACCATTCCGAATTATCAGAAAGCAACAAAATCTTTAATTGTTTGTTTTCATAAAACCCGTTGATGAAAGAAAAAACGCCCTCTATTTCCCTGCGCAAGGTACTTCGGTCGCCGTACAAAGAAGTCCAGTTGCTTCCCGATATGATAATCGGCTCGGTAGAAAAGAAAACAAGAGAAGCAGGCAAAAAATGAAGCCTGTCTTGTGGAATGTTCATTTTCAGCGAAAAGTAATTTTTACTCAACGGGAAAGAAGAAAAAGCAACTTGCATAAAGGACAATGAAAGCAAAATACATATGCATGAAATTCTCGCTATCCTTTGCTTAATCGCCAATAAACCATAGGCGCTTATCAATGCTATGCAGCCCAAAAGCGGCATGGAATAACGTATCCCCGTTACCTCCATATCAAAATCAATCGCATAAATAAACCAAGACAAAATAAAATATGACGGCAAAAGCCACGCAAGAACAATCGGCCTGTGGATATTTTTTGATTTCACGAAGGCATATAATCCCCCCGCAAATGCAATAAAAGCAAAAAAACCCGCCTGCCAATTGACAAAACCCCACACATACCATAAAAGCCCGCGTATTTTATGAAGGATAAAGGGGATATCGCGCAAATAAACAGATGTGCTTGTCATTATGACGCCGGAACCCCTTAATTTGTAAAAATCCCTGAAAATCCGATCGAGAAAAAGAGCATGCATAAGATTATTCGACATGCCCACATTATGTATAACCCCGCCCAAATCACGCGAATAAGAGACTTCGCGGAACAAGGCAGACGGCATAAAAAGAACATAAGAAATAATGCAGCCGATAAACACAAGCGCAATGAATAAAAAAAACTGCGTTTTTATCCTGCCTCGCTTCATCCTCACAAAAAAAACGTACCCTAACGGCCCCACGATAAAAAACAAAAAATTAAGCTTAATGTACAAGCCTGCCAATAACGAGAAAATAAAAAAACAACTATATTTTATCGACTGGAAACAGTCGCTTTTTATGAGCAGATAAACGCTGAGGGTCACCACGGAAAGCAGCGGCAGATCAAGCATGTATATTTTTGCCTGATTAAAAACGGCGGGGTACAAAGCCACGAGAACACAACTCAGAAGGCCAGTTCTTTCATCCTTGAGGAGCGTGCCGAGCTTATAGAGCGAAAAGAAAAGTACTGCCATATAAAAACCCGTATTGATCACGACCACATTGTCCTGCGTCGGTGGTAAAAATAAATAAAAGAATGCTGTAGTCAGATACACTCCCGGCGGATACCTGCCGAGCATGTTTTTAATTCTCGAAAATGCGCCCTCTTCGAATTGAGACAATTCATCAAAAATTTGCACACTTTTAAAGTAGTGCCGGAAGCTGTCGTAATTAAAATAATTATTGTTCTTTGACTGCCACAACAAAAGCTGTGCCATAAAAACAACAAAAAGCAACATAAGCAAAAGCGGATATTTGTAATTATGAATGGTGCGTTCTCGCATCGAGAATGAATTTCTCCAAAAAGGCGTCAATATAATTTACGAAGCTGTCCCAGCCGTATTTGGCGATGCCTTCCCTGGCTTTGAGCCCCATGGCGCAGGCAGCGTCTTTGTCGTTCGCCAATGCATACAGATACGAAGCGAACTCATTTTTGTCTTCCGAACTCAAGAAGCCTGTTTGCTGATGGCAAATCACTTCTGCCGGCCCTCCCCGATTAAAAGCGACCACCGGCTTGGCAAAAGAAAAACCCTCCAAAACGGTCAAGCCGAAATCCTCATTCAGCGTCGTAGAAAGCACGGCCCTGCAATGACGGTAGAAATCCTCCATCTGGGCTTCTTGGGGATTAACCACGAATTCTATCGAGCGGTTATTGCGCGCCAGTTGCTTGAGTTTCTGATAATAAGAATCATTGCCCGGATAGAGCTCTCCAGCAATAACAAGTCTAAAGTCACGTAATTCTTTATGCGTTTTCTGAAACAGGCAGAACGCTTCTATGGAAAATTCTATATTTTTCCACCACTTAAACCGTGCGGGATGAAAAAAATAATTTCCGTAGCTTTGACTATTGCCTGATCTCGCGGTATCGACCCCCCGGTAAACAACTTCAAGCCTGTCGTGTGGGAAAAGCTTGTTTTTCAGAATTCTGTTTTTTACCTCTTGGCTTACACAGAAACACCAATCGTAAAAATCGAACGCCTTCCTGTCTATTTTTTTGTATAGATACGAGACAAAAAAATACAGAGGCGCCTTAATGATATTTTTCTCAAGATAGTCTTTCCTTAAACGCTCGTCATAAATAATCTTTAACGGCGTGTGGCAGAAACAAATCGTCGGGATATACGCATTCTTGAAATTAATAAGACTGCCCAGGCCTTCGTTATGGACCCACAAGACATCAAAACCGTCGAGAGGGAGTTGTTGCATAAAAATGCTGTATGCTGAGCGCAGCGTTGCCGCATAGCTTCTTTTTACCGAAATTCTTTTTAATTCGATTATCCTGGCACGAAATCGGCGCAACTCCTCATAGCTGGTTTCTGCTTCGTAGCGGTTCGTAAACACCGTCCACTCGTGCCTGCTGCGCTTGAGAATTTCAAGAAGTGTCCGCTCTATGCCGCTTCTCAAATACAGATAGGGATAGTATGAGGCGATTTTTAGTTTCATTTTTTCACATCACGCCGCTTTTCTTTTAGAAGGGATTTGCATCCTGAGCAACTTCTCCGCTATGAGCCTTCCCGCTATCAAAAGATTCACCATAATGACGCCCCAAAAAAGCAGACGCACAAACATTGCATAGGGGTATAAGCTTTTACTGTTTTTATCTGCATAGTGAAAAAAATAGTCCTTCCTGCCAAAACCAAGCTCAATGGCCCTCTGCGCGTAATAGGGCAGTGCCTCCAAAAAACTCCCGCAAAACGAAAGAACCCCCCATCGCAGACGGTTGTCCGTTAATTTATTCGAAAAATCAGAAGCGCTGCGCAACAAAACAGTCTCAAGCAGGCGCGAATAGAGTGCCACTATATCGGCATTGGAAACGTTGCGGGGTTTTCCGGCAACAGACGGCACACAACCCTGATAAAGCAGACAATCTCTTAACTCAAGGAGAGAAAGCGGCACTCCTTCTTTGAGAAAGTAGCTGCCGCTGCTCGGGTCAAGGACAATCCATTTCGCATACTCGGGTATATATGCCTCGACGACAGAATGACCAAACCGCTCCAAATAATCATCACCCTCAAGGACCCACAGGCGAGTCTTAATCCCCGCACCGGCAGCGTATGAATTGAAAATAATCGCATAATGAAAACAATTAAAACCCTTTGCGCCGGCCTTGTGCTGTGCGATCAAAGAAAGAGGCGGGCCCCATCGCAACTTTCCGCCACGTGGCGCATAGTTTTTCACATAGTTATCATGGACAAACCCCAGCAGCGCAACGATTTTTTGCATGCTGCCCGCTGAAATATCAATCACGCCGTCGAGATCACGAGCAAGGGTTGTTATTTCGGATGTATCTTTCTCAAAGGCGGCGTAAGCAAAACGGTTTTCCGCGGGGTAAAAAAACTGCTTGTTGCGCACTTCCTGTATATTCCAAATCAGCAAGCGCGGCAATGAACGAACTGTAAGAAAAAAATAAGCGAAAAAAATATCAAAAACAATAATTAAGACTATTTTTACTTTCTTCATAGTATTGCCTATACCGCAACCCATTATCGCTATGCGGCGTTGACGTATTGGATTATCTTATTATAAAAGATTTGCCGGTTTTTACCAACTAAATTATGCCTTCCTCTCAAGGCTCCAGCCAAATAAAAATTATGACATAACTCAAATAACGCAAAAGTGTTACGGAAATTATCTTGCTCAAATAATCATACTTTAATTCCTGCGCAACAGTGGCTATTTTATTTTTTCCTTGACAAACAACTTAGTATAATTTATATTTAGTATAGCTAAATATTATGGAGCTAAACATGTCCACGATAAGCCTTACAGATTTTGCCGACAAATTAAGCGAAATCCTCCCCTTGATCATACGAGAGTTTCTCAGGCGCCAGGTCCAAGAGATATGCAAAGGAACCGTGACGCTCCAGCAATTTATTGTTATGGAATTCTTAAAAGACCATCCGGACTCAAAGATGCACGAGCTAGCAACCTACATGGAGACATCTATGGCAACGATGACCGGTATCGTTGACCGGCTTGTACGGCAAAAATACGTAGAGCGCCACTTTGACCCCTCTGACCGGAGGACAATTAAATGCGCCCTCACACCCAAAGGCAATAATTTACTCAAAGAAATTTTAAAACGGCGCAGAGATATGGTTATCAGCATCTTTGGAAAACTTTCGCAAGATGACCGCCAAGATTATTTACGCATCTTGACACAAGTTAAAGACATTTTAGCTAATGGAAAAAATAAGGCGTAAGCATCTATGAAAAAGATAATCATCAGCCTGATAATGCTGTTTTTGTTGCCCTGCCTGCTCACCGCAGAGGAAGTCACGCTCAACCTGGATGAGGCGATCGCAATCGCTTTGCGCGATAATCGCAGCGTTTTGCTCAAAACCGAGGAGCTCAACGAGGCAAAGGCAAAGCTCAGAGAAAGCCAGTCGTCGCTGTGGCCGACGCTCAGTCTCGCGGCAACAAAATCATCAACAAAAAATCTCTACGAGAAAGACCTTACGCAGACAACTGCCCAGGCAAGCTTAAAACAATACCTCTATAAAGGCGGCAAAACCACCAGCACCATCGCACAGAGCCGCTACAAACTCACTGCCAGCGAGGCAGCGCTGGAACAGATAAAACTTGAAACCGCCTTGGCGGTAAAAAAGGCATTCTATACCCTGCTGCTCTCGAATGAATTCGCTCGAGTTAATAAAGGTATTGTTGAAAACACTGAACGGCACCTCCAGGCGCTCGAAATCCGATATCGCAACGGCCAGGCCTCGGAAAAAGAAATTTTGAGCGTGCGCGAAGGCCTTGAAAACGCCAAAACAGCTTACGTGGAATCACTCAACCAGGTCCGCACAACGCAAAGCCTGCTAAGAAGCTTGCTCTATCTTGATGAAAGCGTCACCATCGTCGCGGATGCGACGTTCGCGTATGAACCACGCGAGGTGGCAATCGAAGAAGGATTCCTTGCTGCCATACAAACAAGGCCTGAAATCAAAAAATATGAGGCAGAACTCAACGCCGCCAAGAAAGCAGTCGAAATAA
>Ga0265297_10006772_pt1 | contig 16353 bp, 14 predicted proteins | sample Munlanlwell13791_FD_192502 | JGI IMG/M metagenome (GOLD analysis project Ga0265297, IMG submission 192502) | Leachate microbial communities from a municipal landfill in Southern Ontario, Canada - Leachate well 137-91 | ecosystem: Engineered > Solid waste > Landfill > Unclassified | place... | reverse complement strand
CGCCCTTTTCCCGGCTTCCGCCAGGGCGTGGCTCGATTCCAGCGCCGGCAGGATCCCTTCCAGGCGGGTGAGATCATCAAACGCCCGCAGCGCTTCGCGGTCGGTGATGGAACAATATTCAACCCGGGCGTTATCGGCCCAGTGCGCGTGTTGCGGCCCGACGCCGGGGTAATCCAGGCCGGCGCTGACCGAGTGCGCGTTCTGCACCTGGCCGTCGTCATCCTGGAGCAAATAACTCTTGGCGCCGTGCAGGATGCCGATGCGGCCCGCCCCGATGCTGGCGGCATGCTTGCCGGTGCGGATGCCGAAGCCCGCGGCCTCAACGCCGACCAGCCGCACTTTGGCGTCGCCGATGAAGGCCGAAAAAATACCCGCCGCGTTGCTGCCGCCGCCCACGCAGGCGATGATCATCTCAGGCAGGCGCCCGGTTTTTGCAAGTATTTGCGCGCGGGCTTCCTTGCCGATCACGCTTTGAAAAGTCCGGACCATGTCGGGATAGGGATGCGGGCCGGCCACGGAACCGATCACATAAAAGGTGTCTTCCACGCGCGCAACCCAGGCGCGCATGGCCTCGCTCATGGCGTCCTTGAGGGTGGCCGTGCCGTTGCGCACGGGATGAACCGCAGCCCCGAGGAACTGCATGCGCTGGACGTTGGGCGCCTGGCGCCGGATGTCTTCCGTGCCCATGAACACTTCGCATTCCATCCCGAGCAGGGCTGCCGCCGTGGCGGTGGCCACGCCGTGCTGGCCGGCGCCCGTTTCGGCCATGAGGCGCGTTTTGCCCATGCGGCGGGCCAGGAGGGCCTGGCCGATCGTGTTATTGATCTTGTGGGCGCCGGTATGGTTCAGGTCCTCGCGCTTGAGGTAAAGGCGCGCGCCGCCGTAGGCGTGCGTCAGGCGTTCGGCCAGATAAAGCGGCGAGGGCCGCCCGACGTAATCCCGCAGGATCGTCTGAAGCAACTTGTTAAAGGCCGGGTCCCGCAGCGCCTGCCGGTAGGCCCGCTCCAGCTCGATGAGGGCCGGCATCAGCGTTTCGGCCACATAGCGCCCGCCATAGTGCCCGAAATGACCCCGGGCATCAGGTTCGTGTTTCATTATGCACTCCTGTTTCCTTGTTTAAATCCTATGCCGAGCGCGGACCGCGCCCGCCCACCCGCAGAATGTACCCGCTAAACACGCGGAAGGAACGCCAAATCAAAAGGAAATCTCTCCTCCTTTTGCGCATATTTCACGGGCAATCTCCGGTTTGCATGCTTGTTTGTATCATTTTCCGGCGGACCTAACGAACTTCTTTTGCGGCCTGGATGAAGGCCGCCACTTTGCGGCGGTCTTTTTTGCCCGGCGCCTTTTCCACGCCGCTGGCCGTATCCACGCCCAGCGGGGCGACGATGCGAATCGCTTCGGCGACGTTGAGCGTTGTCAGGCCCCCGGCCAGCATCAGCGGCGCCCGGCGGGCCAGCTTGGCTGCTTTTGCCCAGTCGGCTGTCCGGCCGGTCCCGCCGTAGCGGCCCGGGACGGCGGCGTCCAGCACGTAACGTGCCGCCGGCCACCGGGCCGGCGCGGGGTCGGGTTGGCCGTGATGCAGCCGCATGGCGCGCCAGACCGGAACCGGCATGTCGATCCAATCGGCCAGGCGCTCGTCGCCATGGAGTTGGACGGCATACAGGCGGCAATCGCGCGCCAGCCTTTCCACAAGTTCGCGGCGGGCATTTACGCAGACGGCAATGGCCCGCGCGCCGGCCGGAAGCCGGTTCAGCAGGCGGCACAGGGCGCCGGGCGTGATGCAGCGGGGGGATCGGGCGTACAGCACAAATCCCAGGTAATCCGCCCCCGCTTCCAGCGCCATGCGGGCGTCCGGCAGATTGGTCAATCCGCATATTTTAATTTCGGTTATGCGGGGCATAAGTTTATGCATTTCAATCTTGGTAGGAGGGGCGCTGCCCAGGCTCCGCCGCAGTGCTTCGCCGAGGCGAGTGCGCCGCGACCGTTGCCGCACCCCGCCATGGGCGGGGCAAGCATAGTGTTTACCACGCGTTTCGCGTGGCGCCTCCCACATAAAATAATTACCAAAGTCTCCATGGCGTGCCTGCCCCTCACCCCAACAACTCGCGCAAGGTGGCGGACACGTCGTCCGACTTCATCAATGTTTCGCCGATTAGAAATCCTTTGTATCCTCGCGCCTGCAGGTCATCAATATCGGCCCGGTTTTTTATGCCGCTCTCGGCAATTGCCGGGCGGCCCGCCGGAATCAGGTGCGCCAGGTCCCGGGCTTGTTCCAGGTCGGTCTGCAGCGTATTCAGGTCCCGGCTGTTGACGCCCAAAATGGCCCGGTCGAGCGGGAGGGCCCGGTCCAGCTCGTCCCGCGTATGCACCTCCACGATCACATCCAGCCCGATGCCCAGGGCGATGGTATAAAGTTCTTTCAGCAAATGGTCTTCCAGGCCCGCCGCAATCAGCAGGATGACATCCGCGCCCAGCGCCCGCGTCTCGAAGACCTGGTATGGGTCGGACACAAAATCCTTGCGCAATACCGGCAGGTTCACCACCCGACGGACCTGTCGCAGGTCCGCATCCCGGCCGAGGAAATGACGGGGCTCCGTCAGCACTGAAATACCTGCAGCTCCCGCCTGTTCATAAATCCTGGCTAAGGCCGCCGGATCGTATGATTCGCACAACAGGCCCGCCGATGGGCTCGCCTTTTTAACCTCTGCGATGATGCCCGCCTGGCGCCTGCGCGCTTCCACACAAGTCAGCCGTTCCCTCAAGCTCCTGATCTTTGGAAGCCCGGCGACGACCCGTTCCAGGTGCTCAAGCGGCAGATGCGCGCTTGAGCGCCGGGCATCGGCGCGCCGCTCGGCCATGGTGGATTGGAGGAAAGAGCTCATTCTGATAAATGCAATGTATAGGAATTTTAAATTGCGGTTCTACCGAACCGCCGCTACACCAGCGCTCGTTGTAGAGGCCGTTCGATAGAACGGCAAAGTTGCCGAAGGCCTAATTCAGAATGTAAAACCTGGTCTATCATTCACCATTTTGCGTTGTCTTTGTGTGCTCGATCAGGGCCTGCAGCTTGGCGGCGGCCTGGCCGCTGTCGATCGAAATTTCTGCCAGTTCAAAGCCTTTGCGCAGGTCGTCGGCTTTCCCCCCGGCGACGATGCCGGCGGCCGCGTTGAGCAGGACGATGTCGCGTGCCGCGCCGCTTTCTCCCGCGAGGACGCGGCGCGTGATCGCCGCATTTTCCTGCGGGGAGCCGCCTCGCAGCGAATCCGCCGGGTGATAAGCGCCGATGAACGGAAGCGGGTCCAGCTCGTACGTGCGCAGGCGGCCGTCGTGCAGTTCCGTGACGCGCGTCGTGGTGGTGACCGTGATTTCGTCCAGGCCGTCCCGGCCATGCACAATGAAAGCCCGTTTGCTGCCCAGGGTACGCAGGACGGCGGCGAAACTTTCGGTCAATTCCGGCGCAAACACGCCCAGGATTTGTCCGCGGGCGTTGGCCGGGTTGGTCAACGGGCCCAGCATATTGAAAATGGTGCGGATCCCCAGTTCCCGGCGCACGGGGGCGGCATGCTTCATGGCCGGATGCAGTTTTTGGGCGAACAGGAAGCCGATGCCGATATCACGGATGCATTCCTCCACGGTCTCCGGCGGCGCCTCGATATTGACGCCCAGCGCAACCAGGACGTCGGCCGAGCCGCATTTGCTGGTGACCGCCCGGTTGCCGTGCTTGGCCACCGGCACGCCCGCGCCGGCCACAACCAGCGCGGCCGTGGTGGAAATGTTGAAGGTGCCCGCGCGGTCGCCGCCCGTGCCGCAGGTGTCCACGACCGGCAGGCCGCCGGTGTCAATCAGCACGGCGTGCCGTCGCATGGCGGCCGCGGCGCCGGTCAATTCCTCCACGCCTTCGCCCTTCATGCGCAGGGCGGTCAGCAGCGCGCCGGTTTGCGCGGGGGTGAACCGGCCATCCATGAGCCGGTCGAACACCGCGCTGGTTTCGTCCGCGGCCATGTCATGGTGGTCTATGAGTTTTTGCAATGTGAGTTGCATCGTGTCCCTTCGTTCAGCGTTTTGTCCACGCGGCCTCCCTGCTGTGTTTATCAGTTTTTCTGTGTTGCAGGGCAGTGCGAATTTCGTTTGAAAAAGGCGTCGGCGATTTCGGCTCATCTACGCCGTTGCCGCGTTTGCGCATACAAGAGTATAGCGCTTCGCGCGGTGTCGGCGCATCTGAGCCGAACTTGCTCTTGCTTTTTCAAATCCGCCTCTGGCGGAAGCGAAATTCGCCCTGCGTCCACATGCGGCCAATTCTCCGTGGTTGGACTGGGTTTACAAGGCAACGTTAATGGCTCAATTCTTTTCTGCATTCTGCATTCTTCGTTCGGCATTTCTTTCAGCGGCCAACTCCAGAAAGTTGCGGAGCAAGTGCTTGCCGGAAGGCGTCAGGATGGATTCCGGGTGAAACTGGATGCCGTAGGTGGCGTGCCGGCTGTGGCGCAGGCCCATGATTTCATCGTCCTCGCTGGTGGCCTCGATTAACAGTTCGGGCGGCAGATCGGCGCGCATAATGGCCAGGGAATGATAGCGCCCGGCCACAAAAGGGTTCTTGAGCCCCTGGTACAGCCCTTTCCCGTTGTGATGGATGAGCGAGGTTTTACCGTGCATGATGGCCTTCGCGCCGGCCACCTTTGCGCCGAAGGCCGCGCCGATGGCCTGGTGGCCCAGGCATACGCCCAGGAGCGGGATAGTGCCGGACAGCCGGCGGACCAACGCTATGGAAATGCCGGCTTTCTCGGGCGTGCAGGGCCCCGGCGAGATGATCACGGCCTGCGGGCGCAGGGCGGCCACGGCCTCCACCGTGACGGCGTCGTTGCGGAACACCCGGATTTCGGCGCCCAGCATGCCGAGCGCATGCACAAGGTTGTAGGTGAACGAGTCGTAGTTATCAATGAGGACAATCATGATGAATGGTCTTCCAGTTGGAGTCCGTTGGCGGCCAGGGCCACTGCCTTCTGCATGCCGCGCGCCTTGTGACAGGTTTCCTCGAATTCCTTTTGCGGGTCGGAATTATAGACGACGCCGCCGCCGGCCTGGATGGCGATGGTGCCGCCGGCGATTTCCAGGGTGCGGATCGTGATGGCGAAATCCATGCTGCCGTCGTAGCTGACGTAGCCCAGCGCGCCGCCGTAGGCCCCGCGCGGTTCGCTTTCCAGTTCGTGAATGATTTCCATGGCGCGAATTTTAGGCGCCCCCGAGAGCGTGCCGGCGGGGAAAGTGGCGCGGATCACGTCGGCGGCGTCGCAGCCCTTGCGCAGGATGGCTTCCACGTGCGAGACGATATGCATGACGTGGCTGTAGCGCTCGATTCCCATGTAGTCGCGCACCTGCACGCTGCCGGTTTCGGCCACGCGCCCGATGTCGTTGCGGCCCAGGTCCACCAGCATGATGTGCTCGGCTTTTTCCTTGTCGTCGGAAAGCAGGTCGTCGGCCAGCTGGCGGTCCTGCTGTTCGGTGGCGCCGCGCGCGCGCGTGCCGGCGATGGGGCGCAGTTCCACGCGGTTGCCCGTGAGCCGCACCATGACTTCCGGCGAAGAGCCCACCAGGGCCTGGTCGCCGATCTTGAGGAAATACAGGTAGGGCGAGGGGTTCAGCAGGCGCAGGGCGCGGTAGAGCTGGAAGGGCGGCACTTCCGAGCGGGCGCTGAACCGCTGGCTCGGGACCACCTGAATGATATCCCCGGCCACGATGTATTCTTTGGCTTTGCGGACGATTTCCCTGTATTGGGCGTTCGTCATGTTGGAGGTGAACGTCACCGGCGGATAGACGCGGTTTTCGGTGAGCGGCGGCGGCTGTTGGAGGATCGCCGCGATGGCCGCGATTTTCCGGCAGGCGGCCTCGTAGGCCTGCGCCGGGGTGGCGGCTTCGGCGGGCCGCGAGCAGACGATGATCTTGAGCGTGTGCCGCAGGTTGTCGAACACGATCAGGTTGTCGACTTTCAAGAAGCGGCTGATCGGCCGGCTGCCGCCGCGGACCGGCTTGGGCGCCGGCAGGCGTTCAAACTCGCGCACGGCCTCGTAGCCGATGTAACCCACGGCTCCGCCGAAAAAGCGGGGCAGTCCCATCACGGGGGCCGCGCGCACGCCCTGGTACACGGGGCGCAGGCGCCGGAGCAATTGCGGCTCGGTGGCGCCCGGCGGGTCGGCGTGTTCGATTTCGAACAGAAGCTCGGGTTCGACGCCGATGAAGGAGTAGCGGCCCCAGGTTTCCCCGCCCTCGATGCTTTCGAGCAGGAACACATTCGGGTTATCGGCGAAGCGCCGGAGCACGGAAACCGGCGTTTCGAGATCGGCCAGCAGTTCCCGGCAGACCGGGATCAGGTCATATTCCCCCGCCAGCGCGAGGTAGTCCGCAAGAGTTGTGTGTTGCATGGTGTTTCTATATATAGAAACACAGGCGCGCGTTGTCAACAAAAAAATTAAATATTTTTTGCGGTCCCCCCCTTTTTTTTCACGGGGTCCGGGCTAAAGCCTTGCCGCGCGCGTTTGCGATTGTTTTGCCGCCAAAGCGCTCCTATACTGGCCTTCACCATGAACTGGATTACAGCGACCAAAACCGGCGTGATGCTGTCCGTGCATGCCTGCCCGCGCGCCGCGCAGGATGCAGTGCAGGGTTTGCACGGGGATGCCGTCAAAATACGCCTGCGCTCGCCCCCCGTGGACGGCAGGGCCAACGAGGCGCTGATCGCGTTTTTCAGTCGGATCCTGGATGTGCCCGCGCGCGACCTGGTTATTGTCTCCGGCCACGGCGCGCGCCGCAAGCGCGTGGCCATTGCCGGGGTAACCGCAGCGGCGGTGCGGGCCAAGCTGGGTCTTTGACTCCCCGGCGGAGTTTGGCAGCAGATTCACCACAGAGGCACGGAGGACACGGAATTTATAGGATACCGAGACTCGCAAACACCCGCCCCGGACGACCGGGGCGTCCGTTTGCTCGCGGTTGATATTTGGAGTTCTCTGAATGGCACTATAAAATCTCTCGTCTTCCTCCCCAATATAGACCGTTCCATCAAATCCGAGATTGGCGCCCAGTCAATCTCAGATTTGATGGAATCTCCTCTTTTGGTTTTCTCCTCCGTGTCTCTGTGGTGAAATTCCGCCGTTCGACCTACAGGTTCTGGTGAGGAGCCATCAACTCAGGCCGGTTCCAGCTCGTTTTTGCAAAGCTCGTAGAACCGGCATTGCCGGCAGTTATCGAGATCGGCGGATAGTTCCCAGTCCTCCTGCGGCAGGGGCTGGTTCCTGCGGATATCGCCCGCCACGAGGTATTCGGCCATGGTTGCGACCGATTCGCGGATGAGCCCGCGGGCGTGCTCCATGTCCTGCTCAGTCAGAGCCATGCTCCGGGTGGCGCCCTGCGCAAGGTATTCCAGGTGGACCTGGATGCGCTCTGGGGGCAGGGCGTGCCTGGTGTGGGCCCACAAGCCGTAAATTGCCATCTGGTCCCGGTGGGCCGGTTTTTCGCCGCCCGCCTTCCAGTCGTGGATGTGCAGGAGGTCTTCCGCGCGATAAGCATAATCCGGGATGGCATAGACCTTGATGGACTCAAAAAGGAACGATTCGGGGTCGCCGCCTTCCGCGCGCGCGATTGCCACCTCCTGCTCCGGCCGCACAGCGCCCAGGCGCGGCAGGACCTGCTCAAAAAAAATGGCCAGGCAACGCTTGACCTGCTCGATCATGCGCGCGGTCATGTCGGCCTCGGGCGTCTGGTGGTGCGCGGGGTAGTAATGTTCGTGCAGGCAGCAGTGCTTTTTGGGATTGGCCTGCCAGAGCTTCTTTTTTGATTCGCTCCAGCATTGATTCAGGTAAGGCCTGGCGGCCGTTTCATAGGCCTGGGCCGCGTTGACGGCCTGCCCCGCCTGATGCTGCCGGAAGGCCCACATGACAGCGCGTTCCACGGCATTGCCCTGGAGCGTGAACCGGTTTTCCATTTTGCCCAGCCGATAGGCCGCGCGCGCCAGTTCCGGGGCGTTCGCCTTCCATCCGCCCCACATGGCGTACTTGGCCCAGTACCGGCGGCGGGGACATTCCTCAAAATCCGCCCGCGCGGAAATAGACCAGGAAAAGGTGTTGACAAGTTCAGCCATGGCATTTATCCCGAATTTGTTGATCGCTTAGCCTTCGGTGCGGTTAGCAATATTAGGCTCCGGTCTTGCCGGCATGCGCTATTTGTCGGCCGGGATTTTCTCGGCCGCTTCCATGTGCCGGATTCCTCAGCCGCCTCCGTAACCGCGGCGAGAACCAGGCCGACAACAACCAGGCGCATTATTTTATAAACCATTTGCTTTTTGCCTTTCGCTGGCCGGGTGTGGGCCGCCATGGATGTTGGCTTCAGCATAATGCCGGTTCGAACGCCGAAGCAAGTCAAATTCCGGCAACATTCCGGAAACATTTTTCTTCATCCGGCAGGCTATTACGGGTATATATTGGGGTGTAAACCATCAAATGGCCGCTGTTTCAGGCGGCCGGGAAGATTATTATGACGGAAACGCTACCGAAAAAGCTGGGGATCATTGCCGGGCGCGGCGCGTATCCGCGGCTGCTGGCCTCCGGCGCCAGGAAACAGGGCGTGCAGCAGATTGTGGCCGTCGCGTTCCGCGGGGAAACCGACCCGGTAATCGAAAAGGCGGCCGATCAAGTCGTGTGGCTGCATGTCGGCCAATTGACCGCCATGCTGGAAGCCTTTCGTCAGCATGGTATTGCCCAGGCGGTCATGGCCGGCCAGATTGCGCCCTCGAATCTTTTCCATGTCCGCCTGGATACCCGCGCGCTGGCGATCCTGGCCCGTCTCAAGAACCGCAACGCTAAAACCATTTTCGGCGCTATCGGGGATGAGCTCAAGGCCATCGGGGTCGAACTCCTGCCGGCCTACCGGTTCATGGAAGACGCCATGCCGGCGCCGGGCCTGCTCAGCCGCCGCGCGCCAACCGGGCGCGAGCGCCTGGATATCGCGCTGGGGCTTCAGGCGGCCAAGGCCACCAGCGCACTGGAAATCGGGCAGACCGTCGTGGTCAAGGAAGGCGTCATCCTGGCGGTGGAGGCCTTTGAGGGTACGGATGAGACCATGCTGCGCGCCGGGAAACTGGGGGGCGCGGGCGCCGTGGCGGTCAAGGTGGCCCGGCAGGGGCACGACATGCGCTACGATATTCCCGTGGTCGGCCTGCGCACGCTCGCGGTATTGAAAAAAATCAAGGCGGCCGTGCTGGCCGTGGAAGCTTACCGGACTATTTTGTTGGAACGGGAACAAATCATTGCGGCCGCGGACAAACAAAATTTGGCATTCATCGCCGTGGAAGTGGCCGACAAGGTAAATAAGAGCGGTTCGAATTAGAAGTTTGTTTTTTTTGGATTTCGGCTGAATTTTCCGCCATAGGCGGATCCGCCGCCGGCGGACCTTGGATTTTGAAATCTGAAATTTGGAATTTTTCTGAAGGAGTTGTTATGAACGATCATAAAGTCCGTGTCGGCGTGGTGGGGGTCGGCAGCCTGGGACAGTGGCATGCCCGCATTTATTCGGAGCTGCCGACGGTCGAACTGGCGGGGGTTTATGACATCAACCAGGCGCGGGCCGAAGAGATTGCCCGGCGCTACCGGACGCGGGCCGTCCGGGACATGGCCGAACTGGCCGGGATGGTCGAGGCCGCCAGCATCGTGGTGCCGGCGGACAGGCATTTCGAGGCCGCCGCGCATTTTCTCGAACGCGGCGTGCACCTCCTGGTGGAAAAACCGATTGCCACCCGCATGGCCGATGCCGAGGCCATGGTGGCCGCCGCCCAGCAGAAAAATCTTGTCCTGCAGGTGGGCCACGTCGAGCGGTTTAATCCCGTGATGCAGTTCCTGGAGGGCATCCTGGTGCGGCCGCGGTTCATCGAGGCCCACCGGCTTGCGCCCTATCCGCCGTCCCGCGCGGGCCAGTCGCCGCGCGGGACGGAGGTCAGCGTGGTGCTGGACCTCATGATCCATGACCTGGAAATCATCCTGCACCTGGTGCGCTCGCCCGTGCGCGAATTCCGCGCCGTGGGTGTGCCGGTCCTCAGTTCCAGCGAGGACATCGCCAATGTGCGCCTCGAGTTCGAAAACGGCTGCGTGGCCAACGTGACCACCAGCCGGATCAGCCCGGAAAATTTGCGTAAAATCCGCGTGTTCCAGGCGGATGCCTACATCTCGCTGGATTACGAAAAGCAGACCGGCGAAATCTATCGCAAAGGCGAAGCGCGCATCGAGCGCAGCAAGGTGCCGATCGAAAAAGGCGAGCCGCTGTTGCGCGAGCTGTCGTCGTTTGTCGAATGCGTGCGCGCGCGCGGCGCGCCGGTCGTCAGCGGCAAGCAAGCGGCCGAGGCGCTGAAGCTGGCGGCGGCCATCTGCCGCCAGATCCGCGGCCAGGCGCTGGTCTGAGGACAGATGCCGGACGTCGGACGACAGACGACAGTCCGGATAGGAATGAAGAAGACAACGGAAGACGGAAGCAAAAATATTGTCCGCGAACCACGCGAAAGAGATGCGAACGAGGAATAATAGAGAAGGCAAAAGCCAGTGTTTAATCATGCCGGGAGTTTCTCGAAGCGGATTAATCTGATTCGCGTTCCTTTCGCGTGGTTAGCGGGCGAATTCATGCCATGAAGCCACCCTCCATCATGATCATTGCCGGGGAGATTTCGGGCGACATGCACGCCGCCGCCCTGGTGCGGGCGCTGCGCCGGCGCCGGAGCGACATCAAGTGCTTCGGAATCGGCGGCGAAAACCTGCGCTCGGCCGGCATGGAAATCCATTACGACGTTCGCGACATGGCCGTCCTGGGCCTGACGGAAGTCCTGCTGCGCTTCCGTTTTTTTAACCGGGTATTTAACGCGATGCTGGCCCTGGCCCGGCAGCGCCGGCCGGACGCCATCCTGCTGGTGGATTATCCCGGCTTTAATCTCCGGTTTGCCGCCCGGGCGCATGCGCTGGGCTTCAAGGTGCTTTATTATATTTGTCCGCAGGTGTGGGCCTGGAACCGCGGCCGCATTCCGCAGATGGCGCGGGTTGTGGATCGCCTGCTGGCAATCTTCCCGTTCGAAGCGGACGTGTTCAAGGGCAGCGGCCTGCGCGTGGATTTTGTGGGCCACCCGCTGGTGGCGCAGGCGGCCGCGGCGTGCGCGGCGCCCCCGGCGGACTTGCCCTGGCAGGGCGAGCCGCGTATTGCGCTTTTGCCCGGAAGCCGCTATCATGAAGTCAAGCGGATCCTGCCGGTAATGTGGGCGGCGGCGGCGCACGTGCAGCGTCAATTTCCCGGCGCCGCATTCATCATCGCCGCGCCGTCGGAGGAAGTGGCCGGCTGGGTGCGCGGCGTGCTGGGCTCCCTGGGCAAGGGGCCGGAGCGCGTGGCTGTGGTGGCCGGGCAGACGCGGCAGGTCTTGCGCCAGGCGCGCGCGGCGCTGGTGGCTTCCGGCACCGCCACGATCGAAACGGCCTTGATGCGCTGTCCCATGCTTGTGGTCTACCGGGTGGCCTGGGCGACATATTGTATCGGGCGGCTCCTGATCCGCGTGCCGTACCTGGGCATGGTCAATATCGTGGCCGGCGAGCGCCTGTGCCCGGAATTCATCCAGCATGCGGCGCGCCCGGAGGCGATCGCCGCGGCGCTGGCGCCGCTCCTGCGCGACGGACCCGAGCGGGAAACGATGCTGGCCGGCCTTGACCGCGTCCGCCGGGCCCTGGGCGACCCGCAGTCCGCTGAGCATGCGGCTGACATTGTTTTGCAGGAATTGTAACTGATCAGAAGTCAGAAGACAGAATACAGAATTCAGAACAAAATGCTCCTGCCGGTTTTCCTCATTCTGACTTCTGGATACCAGAGTAATTACGAATTATGAAAACCACGGCCATTGTCACTGTCTATAACCGGCCGGCCATGCTGATTGCCTGTCTGCGGGCGCTGGCGCTGGGCACCCGGCGCGTGGATGAGGCGGTGGTTTCGGATGATGGCTCCAGCGCCGATAATGTGCAGCGGATGCAGGCCGCGTTCCCGGACTTGCCTTTTCCTGTTCGTTTTATAAGGCAGGCCGACGAAGGTTACCGCTTGTCGGCCGCGCGTAACAATGCCCTGCGGCTGGCCGGCGGCGATTACATCATATCTCTGGACTGTGATATCCTGCTCATGCCGGATGCGGTCATGGCGCACGTGCGCGCGGCGCGGCGCGGCTGGTTTCTGGCGGCCAACCGGGCCTATGTTGACGCGCCGGCAACGCAGCATGCGCTCCAACAGGCGATGCATCCCCGGCTATTGGAGGTGCTTTGGGAGGATGCGGACCGGCGCCACCTGCGCCGCGTGCACCGCCAGTTTCAGCGTAATGTATGGTTGCGCCGCCTGGGCCTGGCCAAGCGCCACAAGCCCAAAATCCTGGGGTGCCATTTTTCAATCTTCCGCGAGGATATCGAGCTGGTCAACGGGTTTGACGAGGCCTATGTCGGCTGGGGGCTCGAGGACGACGATTTTTCCATGCGCCTGCACAAGGCCGGCGTGCGCGGCCGATCCCTGATCCTGGAAGCCGACGCCTTGCACCTTTGGCACCCCTCGCTGGCGTCGCGCCCTGCCGATCCGGCCGCCAGCCCTAACCTGGCCTATTTCCGGCGCCGGGATGTTCCGGCCTTTTGCGTCCGGGGCCTGAAGCCCGGGTGACGGCGCAGATGGGCCGAAATTGCCGCGGCCTTTTTCAAACGGAATTTGCAATGCACTTGACTTTTAACCGGCGGCAAACGAAGTTAATTGCAGCTAAAGACTGCCTTGGGCAATCAAAAAATACACGGAAAGCGGTGAGAGGCCGGAATAATATGAGCACGAAAATCATGCCGACCAGGGGAACGACCATCCTTGAACCTGTGCGCAAATTGCCGGTTACGGGAACCTATGATGTTGTCGTGGCCGGCGGCGGAATTGCGGGTGTGGCCGCCGCCGTAGCTGCGGCGCGCAATGGAATGTCGGTCTGCCTGCTGGAAAAAGCCTGTGCGCTCGGCGGCCTTGCCACGCTTGGCCATGTCACCATGTGGCTGCCGTTGTGCGACGGCCGGGGCCGGCAGGTCATCGGCGGCTTGCCCGAAGAGTTGCTCAAGCTCTCCGTCGCGGATCTGCGTCGTGACAACTCCGCGGCGCGCTTCGTTGGAATTCCACCCTGTTGGCAACCCGGCGGCGACCTGGAGGAGCGCAAGCGCGTGCGTTACCGGGTGGACTTCAACCCGGCGTCCTACCTGCTGGCCCTCGAGAAGTTGGTGGGCGATGCCGGGGTGAAACTGCTGTATGACACCCGTGTTTGCGCGGTGCGCCGTAAATCCAACCGGATCAGCCACCTGGTCGTGGAGAACAAGGGCGGCAGGAGCGCCCTTGCCTGCCGGGCTGTGGTGGATGCCACGGGCGATGCCGATATCTGCTTCCTGGCGGGCGAGCAGACGGAATCGTTGGATACCAATGTGCTCTCCGGCTGGTTTTATCACCTGCAGGCCGATGGCCTGAATCTGAACAAATTATCCAATGCCTACAATTCCTACTGCACGCGCGCTGGGGCGGAGGGTCCCTTTTTCAGGGGCGACGATGCGGGCCAGGTTACGGATCATATCCTCGGCACGCGCGACCTGGTGCGCCGCCGGCTGGCCGACATCCGCGCCCGGCATCCGGACGATGATGTCCAGATCGTTTCGCTGGCCACCATCGCCTGCTTCCGCATGACCCGGCGCCTGGTGGGTTCCTTCTCCCTCGGCGAGAAGCACATGCACGGCTGGTTCGATGATGCCGTGGGCCTGACCGGCGACTGGCGCAAGGGGGGGCCGGTGTATGCCATCCCCTGGCGCACACTCTGCGGCGTCAAGAACCGCAACCTGCTCGTCGCGGGTCGCTGCATCTCATCCGATACGACGGTCTGGGAAGTCACCCGGGCAATCCCGACGTGCGCCCTGACGGGCACCGTGACGGGCACGGCTTCGGCCCTGGCCGTTCAACAGTCGGATGGGGATGCCCATTTGCTTGCAGTGGCCGACTTGCAGGGCCTCCTCAAAAGCCAGGGGGGCTTGCTCGACCCCGGCCTGGTTGCGCCTTTGCCGGAATAGGGCCAATTCCCGGAAGTGCCCGGCGCCAAAAGAAGGATGGCGGAAGCATGTAGAGCGTTAAGCGTTGCGCGTGGAGCGTCAGTGCCCGGCGCCGTGCAACGCCTTGGCGATGGCGGCAATATGTTCGGGCGTGGTGCCGCAGCAGCCGCCGATAATATCGGCGCCGGCGGATAGGAGCGCGGGCACGAAATCGGCCATCATCGCGGGTGTATCCGGGAACACGTCCACCCCGTTGCGGTTGACCGGCATGCCGGCGTTGGCATGCACGAGAATGGGGGCGGAGGGCGCTGCCGCGCGGATTTCCTTTACGACCTCGATCATCTGGCGAAACCCGTGTCCGCAGTTGGCGCCGATAATGTCAGCCCCTGCCTCCCGGCAGGCTTTTGCCATGCCGGCGGGGCTCACGCCCATCATGGTCCGGTAATCCCCTTTGACCGTGCGCTCAAAGGTGAGCGTGCTGATGATTTCGAGCCGGGTGTTTTCCTTGGCAGCTTTGATGGCCAGGCAAGTCTCGTCCAGGGCCGACATGGATTCGATCAGGGCTGCATCGGCGCCGCCCGCCTCCAGTGCCCGGGCCTGTTCCTTGAACGCGGCGTATAGTTCCTGTTCGGTGATGTCGCCCATCAGCAACAATTTGCCGGTGGGCCCCATGGAAGCAATTACCGAGCGTTTCACACCGGCGGCCTCGCGCGAAATGGCGGCGGCGGAGCGGTTGATTTCCGCCACGCGGTCACCCAGGCCGTAAACTGCAAGCTTGAGCCGCGAGCCGCCGAAGCTGTTGGTTTTGATCATGTCGGCGCCGGCGGCCACATAACTTCGGGCGATATCCAGCACGTCGGCGCGATGGGTCACGCACCACAGTTCGGGGCATTCGCCCGGCTTAAGCCCTTTGCGCTGGAGCAACGTGCCCCAGGCGCCGTCGGACAACAGTTTGCGGCCCTGCTTTAACTTGTCGGTAATGCGCGGCATGGGATTTCCTCGATTTGTTCAGGGCAGGCAGTATACTATAAGCGGTTTAAAAGGTAAGTGCAAAATGCAGGTGAAGCGGTGCTTAAAAACCGGGTTGTTCTCATACCCGGCGGGCGTGTTGATAACCAGGTTGGCTTGAAGGAGGCCTTCATATGAAAAGCTGTCGCAAGGAATTATGGATGGAAGTGCCGTCCCGTCGCGGGTTCGTCAACATTACGCCGGAGGTGGAGCAGGCCATAGCGCAAAGCGGCATTCGCGAGGGCCTGGTGCTGGTGAACGCCATGCACATCACGGCCAGCGTGTTCATCAACGACGACGAGAGCGGTCTGCACGCGGACATGGAAAAGTGGCTGGAAAAACTGGCGCCGGAAAAGCCGCATTCCCAATATCGGCACAATGGGGCAGAGGATAACGCTGACGCCCATCTCAAAAGGACGGTCATGGGCCGGGAAGTGGTGGCGGCCATTACCGGGGGCAAGTTGGACTTTGGTCCCTGGGAGCAGATCTTTTACGGCGAGTTCGATGGCGGCCGCCGCAAGCGGGTGCTCATCAAGATCATTGGTGAATGAATGTAACAGAAGAAGTCAGGATTCAGGAGACAGTAGTCAGAATACAGAATTCTGAAATCAAACTCCTGAATTCTGACTCCTGACTACTGGATTCTGTTTGAAGAACATTGCCAAAGTTGTGGTTGAAATTGCCCTGGACCGCGAGTTCGATTACCTGGTGCCCGAGGCGCTCGGCCAAACGGTGAAGCTGGGCTCGCGCGTGCACGTGCCGTTCGGCCATTCCACGGCCCGCGGTTACGTGGTCGGCTTTGCCGATAATTCCGACCGGCGCGATCTTAAATCCATTGCCGCCCTCATCAGCCCCAAGCCGCTGATCAGCGAGACAATGCTGAAACTGGCCCGCTGGATCGCGGACTATTACGTCGCCACCATCGAGCAGGCCATCCGCACCGTGCTGCCCTGCGCCGTCCGGCGCAAGGGCGCGGGGTTCATCGAACAGACGCTTGTGACCTTGGTCCCGACTCTCCGGGAGGTCGGGACGCCGGCCGCGGCCACGCTGGATGCTTTGCGCCGGCGCGCGCCCAAGCAGGCGGCGGTCCTGGAGGTTTTGCAGCGCGATGGCGCGCTTCCGCTGGCGGCCCTGGCCCGCGCGGCTGGCACGACTACCGCTGCCGTTAAAAGCCTGGCGGATAAAAAATTAGTCATCCTCACCCGCGCGACCGCCCTGCGCGATCCGCTGGCCGATCAGGTTGTTT
>Ga0265297_10006771_pt1 | contig 16353 bp, 21 predicted proteins | sample Munlanlwell13791_FD_192502 | JGI IMG/M metagenome (GOLD analysis project Ga0265297, IMG submission 192502) | Leachate microbial communities from a municipal landfill in Southern Ontario, Canada - Leachate well 137-91 | ecosystem: Engineered > Solid waste > Landfill > Unclassified | place... | reverse complement strand
TTCGGGTGTTGACTGCGAAGGTGGATTCCAAGAAGGGGGCCTGACGATGAATTGGACCGACTGCTGGGGGGAGTGGCGCAACGACGAGAAAGGCGGTGGAGAATGAACCAAGACGAGATCGACAACCTATGACAAGGCCGTGGCGGAGGAAGTCGAGCGGCAGAAGGAGATGCCCCGTGGCCGATAACGCCCATGTGGACAAGATTCCGACACCCCGGAAGCCGAACAACCCCCTGCTGGTGCGACTGGCGACGGTGGCGCTGGCGGGGGGGACGAACGGGGTGGACCGGCGGACGATGAAGAAGTGGCTGGAGAAGGCCGGGATCGAGATCGTGAAGCCCCCGCCGTCTCAGCGGCTCCAGTTCGTGAAGCGTGCGGACGTGCTGAAGGCGAAACTGGTGGATGAGGAGCGGCTTGAAGAGGCTGAGGAAGAACATGCGAGGTACTACGATGACAAATGACCCGCATTCCGGAGCGATCCTGATTCACCCCTCGTCGGGATGGATGGTGAACACCGAAGATGAGCCCACCAGCATTGGTGGAATTCCGGTGGAATATCTGAAGGCAAAGGAGAATCCGATGAAAATCCGCGTGACGAGTGAATTCGAGGTCCCGGAGGGGACGCCGCGAACCAACACGCGGCAAGGGGCGCTGAGAACGGAGCCGTATTTCCCGTTTTGCACCGATTTCCCGCCGACGTGGGGGCTGGTATCCAGATACCCCCAAATCATCCGAGAGGAGAAAGACCATGAGAGAACGTGACTCAGGCCGCGCCCTGAAGCGGTGGATAGCGAGAAAGAAGGCGGAGGACGGGACGTGGGATGACAAGGTTCCAATCCATCCCGAGGTGGAGCACTGGACCTGCAAGGACGCCCTCCGCGAGGATCTGAAGGCGCAACTGCGGGAGGAGAGCGGGCCATCAGACCGCACCGTAACCCGCAAGCAACAGTGGGATGCCCTTGTGGCCAAGGCCCAAGACCAAGAGGCCGTTCCGATCCCGAAAACACTGTGGGACGAACCTACGTCCTCGCCCTGGGGCTGTCTCCTGGCGATCCTGGCCGGGCTGGCAGTGTGGGGAGCCCTCATCGTCCTCGGGATGTGCCTCTGGGCGGCGGTGAAGCATGGATAATAGCGAATTCCAAGACGGCGAAGCCTTGCGAGATGCTCTGGTCGTGGAGGCAAAGCGCCTGCGGGAAACCATGGGGGCCGACACGGTAAGCATTGTCGTGACCTATGAAGACGCCGAGGGATGCACAATCCGATCTGCCGGAGGGACCGGCAACTGGTATGCGCAGATCGGGGCGCTTCGGGAGATGGTCGTCGACGATGAGGAGAGAACCCGAGAACAAGCCAGAAAGCACGACGCCGACTGACCATTTTGTTGAAGCCAACAAAAAGGTGGGGAGGGGTGACGATTTTGCTTGAACTCGCCAAACTTTGCGGACTATGTATAGGGCCACACGGCCACGGATGAGGCCGCATTCCCCCTTTCGGGTGACTCGCCATGATTGGATACATGAAGACTCCACGGGCCGCTGAATACCTTGGCCTGTCGAAATCGCTTCTTGAGAAACTGCGGAGATCGGGAACCGGACCCACCTTTCACCGCGTCGGCTCTGCGATTCTCTACAAGAAGGAAGACTTGGACTCCTTTGCGACAGGGAAGAAAGCCGAGGAAGCCAAGTGAGAAACTACGGCAAGGTTCTCCCCGAGTTCTGGACCGGCGACACCGGGCGACAGATTTCCGCCCTTGGAGACAAAGCCCAGCTTCTCGCCCTCTACCTGATAACGTGCCCCGAATCGACAATGACCGGACTTTACCATCTTCCCCTCTCGACAGTCTGTGAACGCCTTCGGTATGAGATGAAGGACCTTGCAAGGCCCTTCGAAGGGCCTTTGAAGGACCTTCTGGCGCTTGAAACAAGGGGTTTTTGTCAGTATGATTCTGAGCGGTCTGTCGTGTGGGTTGTCGAAATGGCAAAATTCCAGATCGGGGCGGGGCTAAAACCCGGAGACAACCTCGTAAAAGGCATCGCAAAAGAGATCAGTCACTTTCGCAAGTCGCCTCTTTTCAAGGGTTTCTTCGACAGATACCACGAGTGTTTCCACTTGGACGGCCAATTCGGATTTGAAGGGGCTTTGAAGGACCTTGAAAGGGCCTCAGAAGGCCCTTCGAAGCCAAGAACAGGAGCTAGAACTGGAACTGGAGCTAGAACTGGATCAGGAATTCCTTCTGCTCCGTCGTTCAGAACTCCACCCCCCGAAGAAGAAGCAGAAGAAGGATTTTTCGATTCAAAGGAAGAGATCGAGGAAAAGCCGGAATCCCCCGCTGTCCTGACGTTCACCTGCAACGGGACCCCGAAGACGTGGGACCTTACCGAGGCCAAGGTTGCCGAGTATCAGGAAGCCTTTCCGAAGCTCGACATCATCGGGGAGGCCAAGCACGCCCTTCAGTGGACACGCGACAACAACGCGAAGACGGCGAAGGGGATGGGCAAGTTCCTCACCGGATGGTTCGGGAGGGCGAACGACAAGTTGAAGTCGAACGGCAACGGCTCCCGCCAGTCAAACCGCTACGGCAACGACGACAACCAGCCCGAACGGGTTCCGATTACTTGGAGCGTCCCCGCCGACCCAAACGTATCAATTTTTGAACAGGACTTGAACCGATGAAAGACTTCACCTTCACCCGCCGCCCCGACTACGAGACCGACCGCGTGGCGCTGTTTTGCGGCGACTGTCTGGAGATTCTGCCGGGGCTGGGGGCGGGATCGGTCGACGCAACCGTGACATCGCCCCCTTACAACCAGCTCGGGGCTCGGGTAGGGGCCTCTGGTTCTGGGATGCACAAAGGCAACCGGTTCTTCGACAACGTTCGGGTCAACGGGTATTCGGACGACATGGCAGAGGAAGACTATCAAGAATGGATCGTCCGGGTTGTGGGGGAATGCCTTCGTGTGGGTTCGGTCGCATGGGTCAACCACAAGGTCCGATACCGGGACTTGTGCGCCATTCACCCGGCGCGGATGTTTCCATTCCCAATCTATTCCGAGATCATTTGGGACCGTGGCGGGTCGGTTGCCCTGAACTGCAGACGATTCGCACCGTCTCACGAGTGCATCTTGGGGTTCGGAAATCCGAAGTGGTGGGATGACAGCCGCAATACGCGCCTGTCTGTCTGGCGAATTGCCCCGCGCCGGGAAGAGGGAACCGGAGATCACCCGTGCCCGTTCCCTATGGCTTTGGCGAGCGAGTGCATCGCGGCGTCTTGTCCACCGGATGGAAAAACTCTCGACCCCTTCATGGGGAGCGGAACCACGGGCGTTGCGGCGGTGACACTTGGCCGAAAGTTCATCGGGATCGAGATTGACCCGAAATACTTTGACATCGCCGTGAAGCGAATCCAGAAGGCCGAGCAGGAAGCGGAGAGGGACCTGTTTCGAGCCGAGACTGAGCAGGGGGTGTTGTTCCAATGACCGACTTTCAACTCCACCCGACGCACAACCCCTGCCCGTGGTGCAAGATCGCGCCGTGCGTGGACTGCCGGGATGCGAAGACGGATTCCTTCGGGATCATGCCGGACGGAATCCCCTGCGCTCAAGGCTACCGAATCTGGGAAGAACGCTGGAAGGCGGCTCAGGCCGGGCAGTTCGTTGGCGAGCATACGGAATTCAACATGCCCCAGCGGTTCAAGAACGCCGTGCTGGCTGATTGCCTGAATAGCGCCGCGAAGTATCCAGACCGGGCTTGGCAGGCGAAGTGGCATGGACGGCTGAGCGAGTGGATCAGGGCCACGATGGAGAAATGGGAAGGCGTCCCCTTGAACGTCGCCATCGTTGGAGGGAAGTCCGGGATCGGGAAGAGCTACATCGCGGCGGGGATGGTGAACGAACTCAGGAACGCCGGGGTCTCCGCCGTGTTCGTCGAGATGAAGAACCTGCTCGGGATGATAAACCAAGCGCAGTTCGCTCGGCGCGAGGACAATGGCCTGTCGGTTTCGGAGATCATGGAAGTCGTCCAGGGGTGCGAGGTCTTGGCCCTCGACGATGTGACCGCGACTCACGTCACGGAATACCAGCGCGACCTTCTCTGGACCGTGGTCGACAAGCGGTATTTGGAAATGCGCCCAACGATCTTCACGACACAGAGGCCCGAGGACGAAATGTCGCGAAGCGTGGATTGGGAGAGGATCGGGAGGCGGCTGTACCAGGGCGCTCTGGTTATCAGCGTCGACGCGAAACCCCCGCGACCGGAGCAACCCCGGCGCGACATCAACGGCTGAAAGGAGCGAACGAATGACCGACCCCGAAGTCACCTGGACGGAAGTCCCCGCGTATCACTGCTGGACCGCCGTCCTTAAGCCCAAGGACTCCGCCGCAAAGCCTGTCGAGATGATTATCGAGTTCACGAAGAACAAGAAGTGCCCGTTCGACGTTATGGTTGGCGGGGCCGTCGTCGGGTTCAAGAGGACGTTGGTGGACGCGAAAGCCTGCGCGGTGCGTCAGGCAAAACTTCGACTCGAAGCAGAGGAGAATGCACGATGAAAGCCAACTGGACAGACGTTTCCACGCCGAAGATGAAGAGGTTCACCGCCGACTACAAGGATTCGCGGATCGCGGTGGAAAACACAGGCCGCTACCCCAAGAAGCCGTGGGTGGCGTGGATCGGCGGGTTGAGAATGCGCTCGTCCGCACAGCCGACTGCCGAGGCCGCGAAGCTATATGCGGAGAACTTGGTCGACGAAATCAACGGCATCGGCAAGACGTGGCCGAAAGACGGCAAGAAGGAGAAAGCGAAATGAGCGACAAGACCGAACTCTACGCAACGCACCCGAAGACGGGGAAGCGGCATCGGTGGGAAGTGGGAGACAAACGCGGTGCGAGTGCCGGGGAGTTCATCCTCGTTTCTGTGTATGGGAGTTGTGCTATCATTGGGCAGTGGCGACTCACATCGGTTTCTGAGGGCGAGTTCTTCATCCTCCGGGACCTAGGCCCGGTGGAAGGGGGCGCTCCCGCCGAAGTTTCCCGCCTCAAGGCCCGCGTGGAGGAACTGGACAAGGCCGTCCTTCGCGAGAATCGGCGGGCGATTGACGCCGAGGCACGGGTCGATGAACAGAAACAGGCCGCAGTCAACTACGTCAGTCGGATCAACGAACTGGAACAGGCCCTCGAATCGAAGGAAGCCGCGCCGCTCCCCGTCGGCGTCGTGAGGCTGCCGATTGCCGAGTCCAATGACGATGACGACAACTTCACTGAGTTCGGAACCTTCCGACTCGACGTGTTGGAATATCCGCAAGCCGGGGACGTGGTTCTGGTTCCCGCCTACATGCGCGGCGCGTCGTTTCAGGCAGTGACCGTTCCGCGTGCCTTGCCAACGGGCGACCGCGACAACCTGCGCATCATCCTCCGCCGCCTCGACGCCCCGGAAGAGAAGACGCCGGAACGCCCGGCCTTCATCGGCTCGATGCCAGATCTTCCCGACGGGTTCCCGAGGGATGACGACCCGGAAGAGAAGCAGCCGGAGAAGCCGAAAAGCGACAACTTGTCCCCGGTGTGGTCGTGCGGAAAATACACCATCGGACTCGATACCGGAAGCAGTGAGGGATCGCAATCCGTGGCATTGGTTGTGGACGTGGAAACCGGGCGTGTTATCCAGCAATTCAGAGGGGCGGGATTGGACTTCGACAACGCCCTGCACACGATCATCGCCAAGTATCGCGCCCTTGCAGAGAAGTCGACTGAGACGCCCGCGCCGTGCCCCTACTGCGAGGGCAAGGGAACCGACCCCCTCGACGGGCGGTGGGACTGCCGCGAGTGTGAGGGGGAAGGATACCTGAAGCCCGCGCCGTCTCAGCCCGTCCCCAACGCCGGACCGATCACAACCGAGGCGTGGATACTCCGGACCGCGAATGAGGAGAAGCCCGCGCCGCCGAAGGACGCCCTCGGCACGGCCTGCCCGCGATGCCACGGGACCGGATGGGACGTTCCTCCGGGAACCGTGACGCCAGGGAAGGAGCAGAGCCCCGGATACAAATGCCCGGATTGTTTGGGGTCTGGCATCGCCGCGCCGCCGAAGGGAGAGCCGAAGCGGACCGCGCTGGTCATCTTCCGAGACGGGCAAGCCGTGTGGTCTTCCGACGGCTACCCGCTTGGGCCGTCCATGACTCTGCACCACTGCTGAAAGGACGTTCCATGAGCACCAACGACCGTTTTGTCAGAGTAACCCTCGTTGCCAAGGTGGCCGGTGTGGACTGCCGGACCATGAAGAAGCGAATCGCTAAACTCGGCATCAAGACGTATCAGTCGGGAGAGCGGGTTCTACTCGTTTCCGAGGACGACGTTATCGAGGCCGAATTGGTCGACGAGGTTGAAATGATGGACGCGACGGATACGTGGGAGCCCAGAAAATCGCCCTGGAAGTGCAAAATGCAATAGTCGCGCCGAAAAAACGACAACCGATTCGACTTGACATTGCAAAATGCAATGCTGTAACCGCCTGAAGACGAGAGGCAGGGTCTCGCCCCACCTCTCCACCTCTTCGGGCGGTTTTCTCTTGGCTCTTCCACGCTTTGCCTTTGGCGGACAGAAGACATGGATGGAATGGACCAAGACCTTGCGCTCTATCGCCAGGGGTGAAGGGCGGGGTTCTGAGTTTCAAGAGGCTGAGGAAAACCTGAAGACCGGAGAGGTGAAGGTCGACCGGATACACAGGTTTTGGCATCTGGTGCGCGAGTTCTGGCCCGAAGACTATCCGAAGATTGCCGCCGATGCGATGATTTACAACCTGAAGGTCCCTGGGATTCAGAACGCCCCACACCCGCTGGCGATAAGCCAGGACGGACCGGCAGAGCCCGAGGCCGAATCAGAGGGAGAAGCCCCGAAGGAGTTCAGGGCCAAGAAGAGCCCCGGCCTCGATTTTTCACGGTGGGACGACAAGAAACGGGACTCGAACGCGGGATGGGACTGGGTGTATGACAACTACAAGAATCCGAATGTCGATCCGTATTCAGCCCCGAACGCCGGGGATTTCGGCTTTCTTCAGGACATCAGGACAAACCCAAGCCTTCGGCAGAAGTTTTTCTCGGATTACGTGAACCGAAGCATGGCGAAGAATACGGAGTCCGAAGAGCGGCGCGGCAGGGTCAACGACACGGCAGAGGACTTGATGGAGGTCTACAGCGACATCCAAAACCGTGTCGCAGAGGCCCCGGAGACCATCCAAAATCAAATCATGGGATATGCCCGGAGCGCGGAGGCCAGCCATGCCTAAGCCATCCGTGCCAGCCTTCTATTCCGAAGTCCCCAAGGACTGGGATGGGAACATTGAGTTTCGGAAGTGGATTCTACGCTACGCCAAACTGAACGAGACCCGGCAACGGAAGATCAGGCAGATTTGCGCCAAGGACATCCTGTTCCACATCAACGTTTTCGTGGTTGGCGAGGACCCACGGCTTGCCGGGGATGGGCTTCAGAAGACGCCGTTCATTACGTGGAAGGCTCAGGACGATTTCGTTCTCCAAGCCTACGAAAACCTTGGAAAGCGGGACATGCGATGTACCAAGTCGCGCTGCCAGGGTGGTTCGTTCCTATTTCTCATTATGGGACACCACGTATGCGTGTTCAAATGCGACATCCAAGGCGTCGTCGGATCGTGGCGGGCCGACTATATCGACGACGCGAAGCAGCCCAAGGCGCTACTCCCCAAGATTGACCACATCCACAAGTTCATGCCGCGCTGGCTAGTGGGTCCGATCAAGCCGACCCTCGGGAAGCGGTATTTCCCCGACACGAATTCCTTGATCTCTGGCGAGACGGCTGGACCAAACTTCGCCCGCGCCGGACGCCCATTCTTCGCCTTTATGGATGAGGCCCCCTTCTGGGACCCGCAGGTTAAGGCTTTTGAGGCGTGGGACTCCTGCATGGACTCGACGCGCTGTAGGGTATCTCTCGGAACCGTGAACGGGACGGCCACGAAGCACGCCTTGCTTGGCAAGGACCCCAACATCCTCCAGCTCAAACTGGACTGGAAAGACAGCCCGAGCCATTCGAGGGGGCTCTATAGGGCATTCCCAGACCGAATCGAGATCATCGACAAGGTGAACCCAATCCCGGAAGACTACCCCGTCGTGAGGGATGGTCGTTACCGGAGCCCGGCCTACGATGACCAGTGGCGTCGTTGCGGTCGCGATGACGTTGTAATGGCCCGCGAGTGGGACATGGACGAAGGCGCGTCCCGAATCACGTTCTTCGACATTGCGAAACTTGAGGAGCACGCCAGGCTTCACTGCAAGCCTCCGGCATTCGTCGGGAAGCTCGAATACGACAAGGACTTCAAACCGATCCGCTTCATCGAAGACCGGAACGGCCCGGTATCTCTGTGGGGCGACTTTCACCGAGATGAACGTGGAGACATAACCCCTCCAATCGGGGTCCGGTTTGCCGCCGCTGCCGACGTGTCTGGCGGATCGAAATGGTCGAACTCGGTATACTCTGCCGGGAACATTGACTCAGGCGAGAAGTTGGTTGAACTCATCGTTTGCGAAAAAAACCCCACCGAATTCGGGCAAATGTGTCTCGCCATGTCGCGCTGGCTCAACGACGCCTACACGGGGTGGGACTCCTACGGGGCTGTCGGGCAGAACTTCGGGCAAGTCTTCAAGACGGCTGGCTACATCAACGTCCACATGCACCGCGACGAAACCAAGGCCGACGCGCTACCGACGAACAAACCCGGAATCTACCTCGCTCCACAAACCAGAATGCACATCCTCTACACCATCCGCGACGCCATGGGAAGGGCCACCGACCCGGACGGCCCCATTTACGGATCATTCTTCAACCCGTCCGAAGCGGCTGTTCTCGGCGCGAATGAGTTCAAGGCATACGAGTGGATGCCTGACGGGACGGTGAACCACAAAGCGGCGTCAGAGCAGAAGGACCCGTCTGCCGCCAAGCACAACCACGGCGACTGCGCCATGGCAGACGCAATGCTCTGCTACGAGATGAGCATCCTTCGCGTTCCGGAAGAAGTATCGCATGAAGAAAAACGCCCTCCCGAGCTCTCTTGGGCTTGGCAGAATGACGAGGCGCTCAGACGACAGGACGAACTCGAAGCTAAGGCGATCTGGCAGGAATATGACAACTGGGCTCTCCCGAGAAACGATGAAGCCCCCGTCTCGAAAGACCCGTTCTATGAGTGGGATCACTGGCGAATTCAAGAGGGGGTTGCCTGATGTCTGATTCCAAGAAAACCATCAAACAGTGGCAGGAAGAGCTCGACATTGACCGTCTCATCGAGTGCATACCCGAACATCAGATGGCGTTTGCTCCGTTCGTGGAGATGGCGAAGAAGGTGAAGTCCAAAATCCTCGGGGAGTCGTATGGCTCCTACGGGGATCAGGAAAAGAACGCCTTGAACCTTGTCGCCCAGATGGTGAGGACGTTTACGGGCCAGATGACAGGCGGAGAGCCCAAGCCGTGGATCGAAACCGACAATCCCCAATACCGGCCCAAGGCTGCGGCATTCCAGCGTAGAGTATCCAAGGAGCTTACGCGGCTTGGCTTGAAGTCGACGGCGCGACTGCTTCTGACCGACGCCCTTATCCGTTGTTGCGTTCGGAAGATTGCCCTTGAGCCGGGTGGTCTCGTATCATACGGGACCTATGACCACACGAAAGGGACACCGTTCTTCGCCGCAATCGAGTTGGACAACCTTATCCCGGATATGTCCGTTACGAACTGGAAGAACTGCAATTACTTCGGAGACCGGTATTTGGTTGATTTGGAATGGGCGCAAAAGAATGAAGCGTTCGATCCCGACGTGCGAAAGGCTCTGTCGGCTGAGGATGCCGGAGAGTCGAATCCTCATACGGGAGACGAGCCAACGGGAAACAGCGGGACGACACAGGAATCCAGACGCCTGACTCCACGCGATCAGGTCTGGCTCATGGACATCTACTTCCCGAGGGCAAACGCCATTGTGACGATGCCGTTCAACGAGATCGTCGCAAAGGAAAAGAAGATTCTCATGGCCAAGAAGTGGACCGGCCCAACGGCGTGTATTGGCCCATACGACTATTTCGGATTTGGCTCGATCCTTGGATACCCGGTCCCATGGTCGCCCGCCGATATGCTGATGACGATTCACGTCAGCATGAACGCCCTTTGGAACAAGGCGATGTTGCAGGCGCGTTCCCAGAAGACGGTCACTGGGGCGAACGCAGGCCACCACGCCGACGGGAGCCGCCTCGTATCGGCCAAGGACGGTTCTGTCGTATCCGTCGCGTCAACTTCATCCATCAAGCAGTTTGGATTTCCCGGCGCGGACGCGGGAACCGTCGGCATGATAAGCGTGCTTCAGGAGCAAGGAAACGAGATGGCGGGGAACCTGCGCGGCCTTGGCGGACTGTCACAGCAAGCCGACACCCTCGGCCAAGAGCAGATTCTCACGCGAAATGGCGGGGTTCTCGTAGAAGACATGGACTCTGAGTTTTGGGATTTCATCGGGCGCGGCGTTCGAGACATCGGCTTCTACGTCTGGAACGCACCGGACGACGTATTCGAGTATTCCCACAAGATCAAGGGGACTCCGTATGAAGTGCCCGGAAGGTGGGACAGCCAAGACACAATGGGGGATTTTGAGGAATACGGAATCACGGTCGACTACACGTCCATGGTTCCTGACTCCCCGCAACGACGCCTCGCGCTTATCGACCGTTTCGTTGCCAGCTATTACGGGCCTCTCCAGATGGAATTCGAGAAACAGGGCAAGACCATTTCCATCGAAGCCCTCCTCGATGTCTACAGCAAGCTGACCGGAACGACAGAGGTCCCTTACATCTGGTCATCGGTCGCGTCTGGAGAGAAGCAGGAATCCATGCGTGGTGAAGATGGGTCGAGCAAACCAAGCAACACGACGCGGAACTATGTCAGACGGAGCGAGGGATCGGCAGACACGGACGAAGGGTTCGGTGGACTTGCGGACAAGCTTTCATCGGCTGGCCGCACAAACAGCATTCTCGCCGCGCAGATGCCCGGCCAGTAAATCAAGGAGAGCTGAATCATGGCTGATGAACAGAAGATCGAAGCACAGACCGAAACGGAGACCGTTCCCGATTACAGGGGGACGGTATCCATTTCAACCGAAACTGATGAAGGCTCTGAGGGCGCGGTCGCTACGGCGGTCGTGAACGAAGAGACAAAAGACGGTGAGACCGACGGCGAGGCGGTGGATGATCCGGAATCCCCACTGCCCGCCACGAATGTCGACGAACAAATTCCGACATTCAGCGCCGAAACTCTCGCCGATGCCGCCATCAACGGCATCCCCGACAACGTGGTGAAGATGTTCAAGAGCGAGGAAGAGTTCAAAGCCTTCCTTTCATCGCGAACGCCGAAGGCCACGACAGAAACCAAAGCAGCGGACGCCCAACCTCCGGAAACGGACGCCACGCAAACCACCCTATACACGCCGGAGCCCTTCCAGTTCACGGAAGAGGAATCCGCAGCGTTCGACGATGACACAAAGCAGACACTCAACCGAATGGCCGGGCATTTTCAAGACCAGCTTGCCAAGGCCATCGCGTCTGTGAAGGGGGCTATCGACCCCATTGGCGGCGTCGTCGGACAGATCGTTCAGGATCGCCAACAAACGCTCATGGACCAAAGCATCCGGCAATTCGACTCCGCGCTGGACGCTGACGAATCTCTCCATCCCCTTGTTGGGAGCAAGCGGCCAAAAGAGGGCTCGCCTGAATGGGAGATTCGGTCTGCCGCGTTTGGAGAGATCGACAGGATCAATGAGATCACTGGTGGCAAACTGCCCCTGAAAGAACTGGCAAGGCGGGCTGTGCTCGCGGTCCAGGCCGTTCGCGGTGGGCAGGTTCCCACTAACGCCATGAATACTCAAACGCCGGAATCCGCTCGCCAGAAGGAAGCGGAGCGGCGTGCCGCACTTCAAGATGGACAGGTTCTCGGCAAGCCGTCTTCGGCCACTGCCAAGCCGCCCAGCAACCACATCAGAGGCGCATTCGATGAGGGTCCGATTGAACCTTTCTCCGGACTCTAATCGGATGTCAGTCTCGGCAAGGCATATACAATGACCGCTACATTGATGGATGCAAATCCAAACCTGAAGCAGCAAGTGCTTCCGAATTACAAGAAGCAGTGGGCAGCCGACCTTGCGGCTCGCTACCAGCAGCCCAGCGCCGCCGCTCTGTTCACCAACAAGGGACGCCTTGACGGGGCGTTTGCCGGTGGCGAGACCAAAAGGGGCTCCAAGATCGAGGCAATCGGCGGCGGATACACGGTCAAGTTCCCCGTCATCACGGAACACGCCGCGAACGGGGAGTGGACGACCCCGTGGGGCACGTCCTCCGGTAGCACGGGTGGAATGAGCAAGTGGGGCGAAACCCCGCTTGTTCTCCGTCGCGAGCGAACCGACTGGAACGTCCTGGAAGATGGTGTCCTCCAAGGCGACGCCCTTCTGATGGACATCAAGAAACAACGCATCCCCGACCTGATGCGCTCGCATTTCGAGGCGATCTACAATGGCGTCTGGGGCATTCCAACGGATGAAGATGACATTACCTCGCTGCGTGGGATTCCCTATTGGCTTCAGCCGAACAATGCGGCTGAGGGCCTTGTCGGCGGGAATCCTCCGGGCCACTCCTCGCGAGCCGGTATCACCAACGACCGCTGGAAGAACTACGTCTTCCACTACGACACGGCCACCCTCGACGACCTGATCCAGGTTATTCGGCAGGCCCGCCTCACGATGAAGTACGCCGCCTATCCGGATGTCCCGATGGATCAGCAGCCGCATCTCGTGGGTCGCTATTTCCTCCTGTGCAACTTCGTGACGTTCAACGCGATCTCGCAGCTCCCGATTTCACAGAACTCTCAACAGCCGAACTACTACAACCTCGTGGTCAACGGCGCTCGCGTGAATGTGGACGGTGTGTACTTCATCTACGACAGCGCCCTGGACGACACGACCAAGTTCCCCAACAACCCTCTCTACATGATCGACGCCGATACGTGGGCGACCACGGTTCTGAAGAACGGTTCGGGTGACTGGTGGTATCAGCTGTCCCCGGTGTTCCCGTCCGACAGGTCGCAGCCCCTCGCCCGCACCCGGTTCCTGTGGTCCTACTTCAGCCTCGCCTGCATGGACCTCCAGCGAAACGCTGTGATTCACCAAACGCCCTAACCATTGACCATGCCACGTAAAGGAGCGCATGACTCATGACCGCTTACGCGAATACCACTCCAAAGCAGGACGTGTCCCCGAAGACCGCCAAGGTCTTCTTCGACGGAAACGCCGAACTTATGCCCGGCACGCTTCTCTGCTACGAAAACGACTATGTGACGGCCTCCACGGACCCCGATGAAACCGCAACCGGGAAGTTCGGAGGCCGGTCCCTCCATGTCGCCCTTCCGTCCGCCACCAACTGCGATTCGGTCGCCGGGTGGACGATTGGTCGACACGCGGCGAGCTCCAACTCGATCCAGGTTGAGATTGCGCTTGCCGAACCCGGCAACTGCTGCATGGCCCGCGTCGAAGTCGCCAGCACGATCAACACGTCCTTCTTCACGCCCTCCATCTCGCCGGGAGCCCAGGGGGTTGCCTATCGAGACGGGGCGATCCCTGGCCGTGGCCGTGTGCGAGCCCTTCAGACTGTCGCCGTCAAAGCCAGCCGAACCGATGCCACTTCTGGCCCGGTCTACGATGCCACCGACGCGACGGGCTCCATCACGACCGCTGGCGTCCTCACCGACGTTGGCGCGTTTACCAACGCCACCGAAGGCGACCGCATCATCATTCTCGCCGCTGCTTCGGCAGCCGGGGCCGCTGTCACGGAAGACGGCGCTGCGATGACCGGTGAGTACAAGATCGGAACGTGGACTTCGGCCGATGTCGTTACCGTCGTTCAGACCGATGGCACGGCCTTTGTCGGAAGCGCCACGGCCATCATCAGCTACTACGTCGTTCGCGGATACCCGACGATCCCGGTTCGGTGCGATTCCGACGGACGCGAAAGTCACCTCGTTGAATTCATCCAGCCCATCGCATCGACGGCGGTCGACCCCACGACCCTCGTTGGAACCACCCTTGCCGCTGGCGGGACTCTTACCGCTGCCGATTCCACCGCAACCCTCGGAAACGGGGCGTATATCGGACAGCGGAAGGTGATTCGCCTCGTCGCCGCACTCGCCACAAACAACTACGTGGTGTCTCCGACGACGGCCTTCTCCTTTACCGGCCTCACCCGGACGGCTGTTGCCTCTGCCACCCTCGACGGCGCGGGAGACTACGCCGCCTTCGTGTGGACTGGAACCGCGTGGCGTTTGGAAGAATTCGTCCTCGACGCCATCGCCTAACCCTCAACCCAGATGCCCACGGGCGGGTCTACAACGGCCCGCCCTGGGCTCTTCTCCACTTCCGACGGAGTAACGCCCCATGGCAGAACCCACCCTCTCCGTAGACTACGCCAAACTCCGCACGCGCATTGCCGACTTCCTTGGCCTTGGCCGTGTGGTCGCTTCATGGAGCGCCGACGATAGCGCACGCATCGCCGAGTGCATCGAGGGTGGCATGAACCGGTTTCTCAATCCTCCCCCGATTCAGGGGTATCCGGCGGCGTACACGTGGAGTTTCCTGAACATCTCTACGACGCTCAACCTTATTGCAGGGACCGAGGAATACACGCTCCCGGACTCCTTCGGTCGCCTCACAAGTCGGTTTCAGTTCTCCGATCAGAAGGGAACTCTCCGGATGAAGTTCGTTCCCAAGACGGTCTATGACGAGACTCGGGACATGCTCTCGTCAACGCAAACCCGACCGATCATGTTTTGCCTCATACCGCAGGCCGTAGCGGCGGGTGTTGGGCAGAGGTTCAAGGCTGCGTTCTATCCGCTTCCGGACGCGGCCTATACGCTTCGCTACTCTTACCGAGCGCTGTCGGACGCCCTTGCGGCAACGGGATACCTTCCTGGCACGGCGGCGCACGGGGAGACCATCGCCCTTGCGTGCCTCGCGTGGGCAGACCTGCACCGGAACGGTAGGATTGGAGAGATGGAGTCGGCATTCATGCAGGCTCTCGCCGGAAGCATCAACAACGACCTCGCACTCAACGCTGAGTACGACTGGCTTGGAAGCGCAATGGAGCCAGAATCGGAAGCGGAAACGATTCACTCTCAAGACTGGTTCGCAAAGTATCATGGCGGTCCCGTCACCCCGTAAGTACGAAAGGATTCCGGTCCAATGGCCATTGACAGATTCTACACTATCGAAGAAGTCACCGTTCCTGCGGCAACGCCCACGGCATACACAATCCCCGATAAGGCCCGCCATGTGGTTATGGGCGTCGACGCTGAGACTGGCGGTATTGCCGAGCTTCGATTGACGAGCGCGGCAACAGTCGGGAAAGACCTGCCCCTCACCTTTGAGGATGAACCGGAACTTTCCGGGGCGACGGTCTACTTCTATTCCACAGCCGGGGCGACCGTTCAGGTTCTTACCCGCGTAAGGTTGGCGTAACATGGCAATCCATCAGGGTCCATCAATGGCTCCAACGCTGTCGTCCGTCACGGCCGCCTCCGTCACCTCGACGGCTGAAAAGTGGGTGGACATCATGGCCCCGGCCATCGCGGCTCAGAACCAGCTCGGCGTCATCTGGGAACTGAGCGGCGTTTATCTTCGGACCGGAGACAACGGCGTTGGGCTGTATACCAACTGCCCGTTCGCTCCGGGCAGTAAGATTACTGGAGTCCGCGCCGAGTATCAGGGCGAGAACGCCGCCGACGGGATTTCAATCGTGCTGGTGAAACGCGCCTCTTTGGCGGGGGCTTGGACAACGGTCAATCCCATCGAAGCGGAAACCCCAACATGGACCGGCGCGGCTCAGGCCGTTATCGGCTACACCTACACGCCTGAGACCGTCGTTGCCGGGACCGTCTACGCGATTCAGATCGTCAGCGTCGTAGCCTCCACCGGCACGCGCCTCTTCCGCGTCGGATTCAAATCTTCTCAAAGGGAACTGTAACATGAAACGTCTCTTCCTCCCGACATTCCTCGTTGTCTGTATCGCCTCCACTGGCTTTGCCTTGGTGTACGAGGCCGAAGTCTTCCGCATCCAGAAGAAAGACGACCTGAGCGTGGCGGACTATCGTACCGGAACGGCCACCCTTCGCGCCCTCGCCGACGGGAGACTCTTCGCGGTGAACGCCGACGGGACCACCTCGGCGAGCCTGAACGCGCTGAACCCGGACATTATCACGGTCTCGCCGACGGGGGACTCCACGACCATTGCCGGGGCGATCACGCTGGCGACCGGGCGAACCCCTTCCGCTA
>Ga0265297_10006770_pt1 | contig 16354 bp, 9 predicted proteins | sample Munlanlwell13791_FD_192502 | JGI IMG/M metagenome (GOLD analysis project Ga0265297, IMG submission 192502) | Leachate microbial communities from a municipal landfill in Southern Ontario, Canada - Leachate well 137-91 | ecosystem: Engineered > Solid waste > Landfill > Unclassified | place... | reverse complement strand
CTCGGGGGCAAAATTTCTGTCTTTGGCGATGCAGGAAATGGTTGATTATTCGGGTAATGATTTTTCAGGCTTGTTGTTCAATATTCTTGATAATAAGCAAACTAATGATAACGTTTTTCCGGTGCTGGAACGGGTCAGTGGATTTGTTGATCAGTCGGCTAGCGAGTTAACCTATTCAATGGAAGTGTTTGAAGGTATCAACGAGGATTTAATTCCCAATGAATATAAACCGATGTACGCGATGGCCAAACAGGACGCCCCTCGTTATCTAAATGTTTTACAGGGTATTAATAGTTTTTTTCAACATGCTGATGATTTGTTAGGCAAAGATGTGCCGGCTACTTATTTGCTTATTTTTCAAAATTACAATGAAATCAGGCCAACGGGAGGATTCATTGGCAGTTACGGCATCGCCACTTTTGATAATGGCCAGATGACTGATTTACGTTTTGATGATATTTATAACCCGGATGGACAGATTATTGAGCAAATTGATCCACCTTATCCGATTAACCTAATGACTGAGGAATGGGGAATGCGGGATGCTAATTGGTATCCTGATTGGCCAACTTCGGCGGATAATATTGTCCGGATGTACGAAAAGGAGGGTGGGTATACGGTTGACGGGGTAATCGCTTTTACACCGGAAGTGGTGAATCGATTATTGGATATGACCGGGTCAGTCAAAATGGATGAATATGACGTGGTGTTGACGGGTGATAATTTTGCCGAGACGGTGCAACGCAAGATTGAGCTGGATTATGATCGAACTGAGAATAAACCCAAAAAAATATTGGCTGATTTAGTGCCAATTTTGATGGAACGGATGCAGAATTTGCCTGATGACAAAAAAGCGGAATTTTGGCAGATGTGTTTGGATTTAATGTATGAGAAACACGTCATGTTGTTTGTTTATAATGATGAAGTGGAAAAGCTAATTGATGAGATGGGTTGGGGAGGAAATATAGTACAAACGCCAGTGGCCGAGGATTATTTATCCATGATTCATGCCAATATTGGGGGGCGCAAGAGTGATCTATATATCAAAGAGGCGGTGCGGGAGAATGTGGAGATAATGTCAGATGGTAGTGTGGTGGTTGATTTAGAGATAACGAGGCGAAATATAGAAGACTGGACTTGGCCGAATTATGCTAACTATGATTATCTGCGAGTGTATGTGCCGCTGGGCAGTGAGTTATTGGCGGTGGATGGTTTTAAAAACGCGGAGGGAATTGTGATCGGTGAGGATCAGGTAATAACTTATGATCCGGTTTTCAAAGAGGCTGGTTTAGCCAATACTAAAGTATATGAAGAAAGTGGTAAAACAGTTTTTGCTAACTGGGTGGTGACTGATCCGTGGGATATTTCGGTAGTTAAATATAAATATCTTTTACCTTTTAAAGTTAAAGATGATTATCTATTATATGTTCAGAAACAGTCAGGACGACGCGAGATTGATTATATGCTTAAAATAAATACTAACGGTCGGTCAGTGACCAATGTTTCTTTTGAACCGACGGAGGAAAATGGCGATTTGGTATTTAAAGATGATTTAAAGCGAGATTATGAGTTGGAAATGAAGTTTTAGTAAGTATGACGAATTAGGAATGACGAATTGCAAATTACAAATGACGAATTTGATTGGTCATATATCATTTATTTTAATTAATGGCAGCAAATGTATGGCCGGTGCTGTTATGGTGGATCTGTCTAATAATGGTAAGTTTTATGGCTAGCCATATAATTAAAATAAATGATATATGACCAATCAAATTCGTCATTTGTAATTTGCAATTCGTCATGGTATTGATTTGTTTTTACCTAATTTATAGGTTAAAATGTAAATAATGCTTATTTACTAATAGTGGGTGATAAGTGATTTTTGATCAATAATAAATATGATAAAAAAAGACGGACAATATAGCGCGGAGCAGATTCAAGTATTGGAGGGGTTGGCACCGGTCAGAAAACGACCGGGTATGTATATTGGTGGCACTGGGAAGAGTGGTTTGCATCATTTGGTTTGGGAAGTGGTAGATAACGCTATCGATGAGGCTATGGCTGGTTATTGCAATAAGATAGTGGTGACTATCAATGAAGATGGGAGTTTATCAGTTGATGATAATGGGCGAGGAATTCCGGTTGATACTCATAAACAAACCAAGAAGTCGGCCTTGGAAACGGTTTTGACAGTATTGCATGCTGGAGGCAAATTTGGTGGTGGTGGTTATAAGGTTTCCGGAGGTTTGCATGGCGTGGGAGTGAGTGTAGTTAACGCGTTAAGTGAGTGGCTAAGAGCTGAGGTTCGTAAAGATGGTAAGTTGTATGTTCAGGAATTCAAGCGGGGAAAACCACAGGGTAAGTTGAAAGTGGCTCGGGATGATCTAAAAAAATCCGATACCGGGACGGTGATTACTTTTAAACCGGATCCGGAGATATTTGAAATGACAAAGTTTGATATTCGGCTTTTATTAACTCGTTTTCGACAATATGCCTATTTAAATAAAGGGGTGGAAATTTCGGTATATGATAATCGCCGGCTAAAAAAAGTGGTGGAGAAAGCTCCGGGTGAAGAAAAGGAGAAGAAGCCACCGGTACCCCGTCGCTATAGCTATTATTTTGAGGGGGGAATTAAATCATTTGTTGGTTATCTGAATCGTGGCAAAACGAGTATCAATGAGACGGTGTATTATGTTGAGAAAGAACAAGATGAGATGGTAGTAGAGGTAGCCTTGCAGTATTCTGATGATTTCGCGGAAAACATGTTGGCTTTTGCTAACAATATTCATACGACTGAAGGCGGGATGCATGTGACTGGTTTTAAATCGGCTTTGACTCGAGCCATCAACAACTATGCCAAAAAAAATAGTTTAGTTAAGGATAAAGATGAAAAATTAACCAGCGATGATGTCCGCGAGGGTTTGACGGCGGTGATCAGTGTTAAATTGAAAGATCCTCAGTTCGAGGGGCAAACCAAAGCCAAATTGGGTAATCCGGAAGTGCGTACAATTGTTGAGTCGGTGGTAAGTGAAAGTCTGGCGATGTACATGGAAGAAAATCCCAAGGATGCTAAGAATCTGGTACTCAAAGCTAGTTTAGCGGCGCGAGCCAGGCAAGCGGCGCGTGCGGCGCGTGATACTGTTATCCGCAAAGGGGCTTTGGAAGGAATGACTTTGCCGGGTAAATTGGCCGATTGTTCCAGCCGTAATCCGGAAGAGTGCGAAATATATATTGTCGAGGGTGATTCAGCGGGAGGTTCGGCTAAACAGGGTCGTGATCGTAAGTTTCAGGCAATTTTGCCTTTGTGGGGAAAAGCCATAAATAGTGAAAAACATCGTTTAGATAAAGTGATTTCCAGTGATAAACTAAAAGATTTAATTATTGCCTTGGGGTGCGGAATTGGTGATAGTTTTGACATTACTCGTTTGAAGTATCATCGGATTATTATCATGTCGGATGCGGATGTGGATGGTTCTCACATTACTACTTTGTTATTGACTTTACTGTTCCGTCATATGAAACCTCTGGTGGAAGAGGGACATATTTATATTGCCCAGCCACCTTTGTATAAGGTTTCGAAAGGGAAAGAAAAGTATTATGTTCATAGTGACGCTGAGAAAAATGAGCTGATTACCGAGATGACGGGGCGAAAGAAAGTTGAGGATCTTGAATTAAAAGGAGTGACGGTGCAACGTTATAAAGGTTTGGGTGAGATGAATCCCGATCAGTTGTGGGAAACAACCATGGATCCGGAAAATCGGGTAATGAAACGGGTGAAGATTGAGGATGCTCAAGCGGCGGACCGAACGTTTAGGATATTGATGGGCAGTGAAGTGCCACCACGTAAGCATTTTATTCAGACGCATGCGAAGAATGTGTCTAATTTGGATGTGTAAATTATAAAAAATGAGTATGAGTGAGAAAAAGGATAAAAATAATCAAGTAAAATTAGATTTACGACAGAAAGTGGGTTATGTGAAGGATGTAAATATTGTCGATGAAATGGAGAAATCTTATTTGGATTATGCGATGAGCGTGATTGTTCAACGCGCTTTGCCCGATGCTCGCGATGGTTTAAAACCGGTTCATCGTCGTATTTTGTACGCGATGAACGAAATTGGTTTGCGATATAATGCTAAATTTCGTAAGTGTGCGACGATTGTGGGTGATGTTTTGGGTAAATATCATCCCCATGGTGACGTGGCCGTATATGATAGTTTGGTGCGGATGGCCCAGCCTTGGTCATTGCGCTATCCATTGGTTTGGGGTCAGGGTAACTTTGGCTCGATGGATGGTGATGGTCCGGCGGCTTATCGTTATACTGAGGCTAAAATGCAGCGGATTACTGACGCATTGTTAGCTGATATCGATAAGGACACAGTGCAGTGGCGGGAAAACTATGATGGACGTTTGAAAGAACCAACTGTTTTACCGTCGCGTTTACCTAATTTATTGCTCAATGGATCAAGCGGTATAGCAGTGGGTATGGCGACCAATGTGCCGCCGCATAATATTAATGAGATTATTGATGCCACGGTACATTTTATTGACAATCCCGAGGCAACTATTGATGAATTAATGGAACATGTCAAAGGACCGGATTTCCCGACTGGTGGGGCGATATATGGTTACGAGGATATCAAGAATATGTATGCTACTGGTCGAGGACGAGTGATAATTCGGGCGATCGCGGAAATTATGGAAACCAAAAAGGGTAAAAAGCGAATTGTGGTCAGTGAAATTCCCTATATGGAGAATAAAGCGGCCATGGTGACTAAGATTGCTGATTTAGTAAAGATGAAAAAGATTATGGGCATTTCCGATTTGCGAGATGAGTCAGACAAAGATGGAGTGCGAATTGTGATTGAGTTAAAAAAAGATGCTTACGCTAACAAGATTTTGAATCAGTTATACAAATTAACTCCCATGCAGAAGTCATTTTCGGTGAATATGTTGGCTTTGGTGGATGAAATTCAGCCTAAGGTATTAACTTTGCCAATGGCCTTGGGTTATTTTATTGAGCATCGGCGGGAGATAGTGACGCGGCGGACAAAGTTTGAATTAAATAAAGCTTTGGAGCGGGCTCATATTTTAGAAGGTTTAAAAAAGGCTTTAGATCAGATTGATCAGGTTATTGCTACTATCCGAGCTTCAAAAACTAAAGAAGATGCCCATCAGAATTTGGTGAAAAAGTTTAAATTTAGTGATAAACAAGCGACAGCGATTTTGGAAATGCGTTTGCAGACTTTAGCGGGCTTGGAAAGAAAGAAGATTGAGGAAGAATTTAAAGAAGTAATCGAGCTGATAAAAAAATTGCAGGAATTGTTGAGCTCAGATAAAAATATTATGAAAGTGGTCAAAGACGAGTTGATGGAACTAAAAGAGACTTATGGTGATGCTCGTAAAACGAAAGTTTATAAAAACCAAGTGGGGAAATTGGAGAGTGAGGCGTTGATCCCCAATGAACAGGTAATTGTTTCAGTTACTCGAGGTGGTTATGTTAAAAGATTATCGAGTAATACATACAAGATTCAGAAGCGGGGTGGTAAGGGAGTGGTTGGTCAGACGATGAAAGAAGAAGATGTCTTAGAGAATTTTTTGGTCACCTATAATCACGATGATATTTTATTTTTCACGACGTCGGGGCGGGTTTTCCAATCGAAAGTGTACGAAATTCCGGTGGCTTCAAGACAGGCGAAAGGAACAGCTATTGTTAATATTTTGGGTTTGTCGCCGGAAGAACGGGTGTCGGGTGTGATTACTATCGCTGATTATCGGCGGGGTAAGTATTTGCTGATGGCCACTAAATCAGGCAAGATAAAAAAGACTGAACTACGGTATTTCAAGAAGGTACGTAAAAGTGGTCTGATTGCTATTGGATTAGCGCCGAAAGATGAGTTGCATTGGGTGAAAGTGACACATGGAATGGATGAGGTAATGATGGTAACCAAAAAAGGCCAGGCGATCCGCTTTAAGGAAAGTGATGTCCGTGGTATGGGGCGAACAGCAGCTGGAGTAAGAGGTATTAAATTGAGAGCTAACGATGAAGTGGTGGGCATGGATGTGGTTTACCAAAATCGCGAGGGTAGTGTTTTGATAATTACTGAGAATGGTTATGGTAAGCGGACTTATTTGAGTCAGTACAAGGTGCAAAATCGCGGGGGGATCGGTGTTAAAACGGCTAAAGTAACTAAAAAGAACGGTGATATTGTGGAGGCCAAGATTTTGGTTAAGGATTTGGCAATGGATTTAATTTGTATTTCGATTCATGGTCAGGTTATTCGCATACCGATTGATAGTCTTCGGGTGATGGGTCGGTCAACACAAGGAGTGATAGCGATGCGGATGAAGAAGGGAGACAATATTGCCTCAGTAACTCTTTTGTCTGATCTAGATAAAGAAGTTGATCGGCAAAGAGGGGAGCATGAAGTACCAACCCCGTCCTAAATAGATTACGAGTGGCGTGAATTAATTTTTATACCATACTGATTATTGGTTTATAAAACTCGCTCAGGCTAGGTCGGTATTATTTAGACACGCTCAAACAGGTTATAAACCAATAATCAGTATGGTATAAAAATTAATTCACGCCACTCGTTAGATTGTAAATTATTCATATATAAGGTTTATTAAAATGAGTGTTAAGATATCTGATTTGGCTAAAAAATTAGGGTTAACAGTCAAGCAATTGCGACAGCGAGTGCAGGATTTGCATTTGGGTGTTAGTGATCGAGCCAATGTTTTTCGCGATGATTTAGCTAATGAGATATTACAACGTTTGTCGGAAAAAGAAGGTGATAAACTACCGGTTCAGTCTGGGGATGAAACAGAAACAGTCAAAGAAGCAAAGACTAAAATAGAAACGGGTGATGAGGGGGAACAAGAACCGGTACTAGAGGTAGAAGACCAGGAGCCAAAGCCACCGGTCGATCTGCCCAAGGTTCAGTTACCGGAGTTGATTACGGTGGGTGAATTGGCTAACCAGCTGGAGGTGGGGGTGTCGGCGGTGATTAAGGAGCTAATGAAAAACGGTGTACTGGCTAATATTAATGAACATATTGATTTTGATACGGCGGCGATTATTAGCGCCGATTTTGGTTTTGAGGCGGTTTTGTGCCAGCGTGATGATGATAGTGAAAAGTGTTTGGTTGATTTGGGCAAATACGATGCCGCTAGTCTTAAAATCAGGCCACCGATTGTGACTGTCATGGGTCATGTTGATCATGGCAAGACTTCAATTTTGGATAAAATAAGAAAGGCAAATATTGTGGCGGGTGAAGCGGGCGGAATTACGCAGCATATGGGTGCTTATCAAGTAAGAAAGAATCAGCGATTGATTACTTTTTTGGATACTCCTGGGCATAAAGCTTTTTCGGCGATGCGAGCGCATGGGGCGAAATTAACTGACGTGGCCGTTTTAGTGGTGGCAGCTGACGATGGTGTTAAGCCGCAAACAGTCGAAGCCATTAATCATGCCCGGGCAGCTCAAGTACCAATCATTGTGGCTTTAAATAAGATTGATAAACCGGCGGCTAACATTGAAAAAGTTAAACGTGAACTGGCGGAATACAATTTAATGTCGGAGGATTGGGGTGGTAAGACAATTATGGTGCCAACTTCGGCAAAAAGTGGAGAGGGAATAGATGATTTATTAGAAATGATTTTATTGGTCGCCGATCTGGAAGAATTAAAAGCTTATCAAGAGGGGCCGGCGCAAGGAGTGGTGATTGAGGCACATTTAAGTAAAAGTGTCGGGCCGGTGGCGACTGTCATGGTGACTCAAGGTCGTCTCTCGGTGCGGGATAATATTGTGGTTGGATTAACTGATGGTGTAGTGCGCGCCATGGTTGATTATACTGGTGAAAGAATTAGTAAGGCCTTGCCTTCTGATCCGGTGCGATTGGCGGGATTGAGTCAAGTGCCAGAATTTGGTGACACGTTATTCGTGGTGGGAAGTTATAAAGAGGCGAGAGCAATAACTGCTGGGCGACGACGAAATATGACTTCTAAAGGATTTAAACCTAAAACAATTGGTATGGCTGAGTTATCGGAAGCAGTGCGAGAGGGGAAAATTACTGAATTACCGATAATTTTAAAAGTCGATGTACAAGGTTCGTTGGAAGCGATTCGAAGTTCGCTGGAGAATATTCATAATGAAGAAGTAAAAGTTAATATTTTACACGAGGCGGTTGGTGCCGTTAATGAGTCGGATATTATGATGGCGGCTTCCAGTCAGGCTTTGATTTTATCTTTTCGTAGCCGAGTTGAACCGAATGCTTTAAGAATGGCTAAAAAGATGGGAGTGAGTGTTTCCAGTTATGATATTATTTATCGTTTATTGGAAGACGTGACGGCGGCTTTAGAGGGTTTACTGCGACCAGAGGAAGTACGGGTGAAATCGGGTAAAGCCCGGGTGTTAAAAATATTCACTCATGGCAAAAAATTTAGGATCGTGGGAGTGAGTGTGACTAGTGGCGTGATTGAAAAAGGGGAAGACGTGATAGTTTTTCGTGGTGGGGAGAAGATTGGAACGGGTGTGGCTCAAGGTTTAAAAAAGGGAACTGAAAACGTCGATTCTGTCAAAGAGAAGCAGGAATGTGGTGTAGGTTTGGCGGGAGATCTGCATTTGTCGGAAGGTGACGTGCTGGAGTTCTGGAAAACTGAGATCAAAGTGCGTAAGTTGAAATGAGAAATAAGATTTATATTGCTTTTGATCTTGAAACCACCGGATTTGATCCGGCGGTTGATTCGATAATTGAGGTCGGGGCGGTAAAATTTAGTGGTGATAATATATTGGCCACTTTCTCAAGTTTGGTGAATTATCAGGGTAAATTGTCGGTGGGGGTGCAGAATCTAACTGGTATCAACGAGGAGGAATTGGTAAAAGCCCGCTTGTGGTCAGAAGTGAGTTTGGATTTGCGTGATTTTTTATCGGGGGTGGACAATATTGTGGGTCACAATATTGATTTTGATCTATCTTTTTTAAAAGCGAATGGCATAGACTTGTCAAAGTATAAAAAGTGGGATACGTGGTATTTGTTTGGCATGTTGATGCCTGGCCGTGAATCTTATTCACTAGAGGTGTTGTATCGAGCGTTGGTGGGTAATTTTCGGGCTCATCGGGCTTTGAATGACGCGCGAGCGACAGCAAATTTGTTGATGATCGGTCAGCAGAAGATTCGGGAACTTAGTTCGCCGACCTTGGGGCGGATTGTGGAGGTGGTGGGACGAGGACGCTGGGTTTATGGTGACTTGTTTGTAGAAGAGAAACAAAGACGGGAGCATGATCAAATCGAAGTAGTCAAAAAAATAATCGAGAGTAATTGTTTTTCTCGGTCTAATTTAGGTGTCGATCAGGCACAGCCATCCGGTGATCAATTAGTTCTGCGAGAAATTACTTTAAGTGATTTTATTTCCGATTGGTCGGCGTACAATTATCAAGTTTTGGCGGTGTCTGATCGGGTTTTGCAGCGTTTAAAAAATACTGTGTCGGCTGATTTTTTTATTGATAGTCGCCAAGAATATTTGTGTCGGCAAAGTCTGCGGCGTAAGCTAGCGCAAATTGGTTTAAAGACGGAAGATATTGGGATAATAGTTAAGTTATTGCTGCGGATTGAAGCCGGTTTCTGGGATGGCTATTTGCGTGATTTAAAGTTTGATGAAAAAGAAATGATCGGGTTGGCCGACTATCGTTGTTGCCGCTCGGAGACTGGTTTATTTTGTTTCTATGATTATAAATTGCAGGCCATTATTAAAGACAATCGAAAAGTAATTACGCGGGTGAAAAGTCTAGCCCCCTTGGCCGGAAAAAATATGCGAGGTTTGGCAGTGTGGTTGGAAGATATGTTGTTTGAAGATGGATTAACTTATCAAACTCAGGTGGCGGTGGATTGGAATAAAATTGAGTCAATGTTGGCACAGTGGGGAAAATGTACCTTAAATAATGAACAGACGAAGAGTGAGGGTGAAGCAAAAATTAGCGAGCTGACCAAAGACTGGGAGGTATTGTGGCCCCAATTGGATTGGTTGATCCGGTCGCGGGGCGTCCAGGACAACTATGGTATCAAATTGAGTTTTACTCCTTCTGTCTATCAGGGTTTGGAATATCAAAAGATTCAAGAGTGGGTGGTCAAAATTGAAGCCAAGATGAGGGAATTATTGTTGGTTGATAAATCTGATTTGGTTGGCGTACAGATAAAAACAGATTTACAAAAAGTTTTGTGGGGGGTGGCGGGGAAAAACAATTGGGTGGCGCAAGGAGTGATTAACGAGGCTCATGATAATCTAAGATTGACTGTCGATTTAGTTAATTGGCAAGAAACAGTTGCGGAATGGAAACAAGACTTTGGGTATATCTGTTTAATGAGCCGTAGTTTTTTGTCTGATGGATATTATTATGCTTTGGATTTATTAACTAAAAACCCGGGGCAAACTAAATTTATTTCTCGGCTTAATCAGCCGGTAAATATGATAAGAAATTATGGTTTTAGTTGGGAAGTAATGGGGGAGAAGCTGGATTGGTCAAAGAAGAATGTTTTTTTATTTTCATCCAAGATAAAAGCTAAAAAAGCCTACGATAAATTTAGTGAGTTATTTGCTGGTGATGAAACAAAAAAAATATTAGACCGGGAGGCGGCTTATAAAAATAGTGATTGGCTAGCCGGGGTTTTAATATGTAGTATCAATGATTTGACGGCGATTTCATTGAAAACCAGCCAGTTTGATAGTATATTTTTGGAGAGTTTGCCTTTTGATCCGCCGGGAAGTTTATTGATTGGTTATCGTTCCTTGATGTATGGCGACACTTATTTTGATCGATATTATGTGGAACGGATGTTGGCCAAATTGAAATTCGTGGTGAGCTTGCTTTCCAAGAGCGGCAATTTTTATTTAGCTGATGCTAGGTTGGATAATCGTAGTTACGGTGAAAAAATATTGAAATTGTTAAAGGTCCGGACGAGATAAAATAAATTGGTGTAGATATGAAAAGAATTGTTGGTAAAAAAAATAAGTTAGTGGCGATTGTGGGTCGGCCCAATGTGGGTAAATCTTCTTTATTCAATAAAATACTTGGTTATCAGAAATCAATTGTTTGTGATTGGGAGGGAACAACCCGTGATCGAATATTGGCGCTAGCCGAGTGGCAAGGTCAGTATTTTTGGTTACTGGACACGGCCGGTATTTTGCGCCAGTTTGAATTGGGAGGGGTGGAGGAATCGGCGATGAAGCAAGTGGAATATAGTGTGCAGGAAGCGGATTTGGTTTTATTTATGGTTGATGGTAAAGATGGTATGACCAATGAGGATAAGCGGTTGTGGGAGCGAATGCGGAAATATCAGCCTAAAATTCGGCTGGTAGTAAATAAAGTTGATTCACCGGCATTGGAAATTCAGGCGCAGCAATTTTATGAGTTGGGGGTGAAGGATTATTATTTAACTTCGGCGATGAGTGGGCGGGGGGTGGGTGATTTACTGGATGATATTGTGGGGAGTAATAATCTGAATAAAAGTTTGCGTGATGACTTTAACGATGAGTTGCGGGTTTGTATTTTGGGTCGTCCCAATGTGGGGAAATCGACTTTGATTAATAAATTGTGTGGATTAGATAGGATGACGGTCGGACCGGTGGCGGGAACAACTCGGGATGCCGGTGAGATTGAGATCAAATATGACTCGGAATCTTTTTGGCTGGTGGACACCGCTGGATTGTTATCTCCCGGGAGGTATCGAAAAAAGGATATTAATCGTTTCAGTTATATGCACGCTTTGGCTGAGGCGAGGCGGGCAAATATTGCGGTAGTGGTAATTGATGGTGCCGAGGGTTTGACCAGGATGGATGTTTCGATTGTTTCCTTGGCGGTTGAGTTGGGATTGGGTATTATTTTGTTTGTCAATAAGTGGGATTTGGTGACTAATCAGGAATCTAATCAGGAAAAGTTTATGCGAGTATTGCAGCGACGACTGGGGTTTGCTTATTGGGTGCCTATAGTTTTTGGATCAGCATTGGTGGGCAAAAATGTTAATATTATCAAGAAGAAGTTGTTAGAAATTAGTGCCAAATATCGAACGATAATCGAAGCTGAACAATTGGCTCATTTTGTGAGTCAGATAAGCGAGTCGAATTTTCAAATTGCTCGGCTGGGGATTAATCGGATTAAACAGGTGGCTAGTTCGCCGCCGAAATTTGAGGTATCTTTTCGGCATAAAAAAAGTCTCTCCTGTCATAACGAGAAACTAATGGAACGTTTGATTCGTGATTATTTTTCTTTGACCGGGGTGGCCATAAAATTAGTTTGGAGATGAATTGTATATCGGGGTGGTGAGCCAAAAAGCGTCTTTGATGGGCCAATAAGTAAATAGGGCCCGACCGAGAATCAGTTTTTCGTTAATTGGTCCGATCACTCGGGAATCTTGGGAATTGGTGCGATTGTCACCCAAAACAAACACTTCGTTGGCGGCAATAGTGAATTCTTGGTTGCCATTGGTGGGAGAGTCGGGCGGAATATAGTCTTCATTTAATTTAAGGCCATCGGGATTGCTTTCATTGTAAACAATGATCTGGTTGTTATGGATGGTAATTTTTTCGCCGGGTAAGCCGACAACTCGTTTGATGAAGTTGGTTTGTGTTTCTTTGGGTTTTTCGAAGACAATAATTTCGCCGCGCTGTGGCTGTCGGTAGTAGTAACTAAGTTTGTCGACCAGTAACATTTGTCCATCATGCAGGGTCGGCTCCATGCTTTGTCCGTCCACAATAAAAAGCTGGAATAAAAAGGTTTTAATGAGGTAAACAACCAAAATGACAGTAATAGCGGTCTTGAGCATTTCCCAAATAAACTCAGCAATATTTTTTAACGTGTTATTTTTTTCTTCTTCCATGCGTGCTGGTTAGCCAAATATTTTTTTATTCCTATTAATAATAATACAACTCAAATTAATATTTACCAACTAAAAATGGTTGAATTACGAATTATCGAGTGGCGTGAATTAGGAATGAGAAGCCAAGTAATATTTTCCATTCCTAATTCCTAATTTATCGGGTGTAAAATTAACAATTTTTTGATACAATCGAACAAGGGTAATTGTATAATTATTATGATTATTAATGAAAAAAATAATTAGTTTATGGTATGTACCAGTGGCAATTCTGGCGGGAGTGGTGGTGTTGTATGCGGGTTTGATTGGCTATCGGGTGATGTCGGGTGGTCAGGTGAGTGGAGGTGAAAATAATGACAGTGGACAGACAAGTTTTTGGACTAATTTTACTAATTCGATCGGATTAAATACGCAGAAACTTAAAGGTGAAAATAAAGGTCGGGTCAATGTTTTAGTGGTGGGGGTAGCGGGAGGAGATAATGTGGCGCCGGATCTTACTGATACGGTTATCTTTGCCTCGGTAAATATCAAAGAAAAGAAAGTAAGTATGTTCTCTATTCCCCGTGATCTATATCTAGAAATCCCAGGTTTTGGATATAATAAAATAAATTCTGCTTATTCCTTGGGAAAAAATTATCAGGTGGCGGGTGGGGGGATGGGGACTTTGATTGACACTGTCAAAGTAGTGACTGGGCAGGATATCGATTATTATGTCAAAATAGATTTTGATGGTTTTGTTCAGGCTGTCGACGCGTTGGGCGGGATAGATGTAGTGGTGGATGAAGATATCTATGACTATTTGTATCCGGATGAAATGGGGGGGTATGAGTTATTTGCTTTAGACGCGGGGCCGCAGCATTTGGATGGGGTGACAGCTTTAAAGTTTGTTCGGAGTCGCCAGACTACGAGTGATTTTGATCGAGCCAAGCGACAACAGAAGGCATTGGTGGCGATGAAGGATGCTTTTTTGGATCAGGGAATAGTGGGAGGAACCAAGGTACTGATTCAATTAATTGATATAGTTTCTGACCATCTGGAAACAGATTTGCAGGTTTCCGAATGGGAGCGGGCAGCCACGATTATTAAAGATATTGGTGATGATTTGGCGATTGATATGCATGTTTTTGATAACACCGCTGAGGGATTTTTAGTCGATGGTGATGTCAATGGCATGTATGTGTTGCAACCATATGCTGGTGATTTCGAAGATATTCATCAGTTTGTCGACAATATTTTGTCGGGAGATAATGAAAAAGTGAATAACAGTCAAGTTCATTTTGAGGTGCTAAACGGTACCAATCGTGTTGGATTGGCGGGTAGTTTTGCCGATGTATTAACAAAAAAGGGTTACTCGGTTGATTTAATCGATAACACCATGGAAACTTCACCTGAGTCGACTGTTTCCTGTAAAAAGAAGGATTATTTGGATGAGACCATTAAATATTTAGAAGATGAGTGGGGGGTCAGATTTGATAGTTTTTTAAGTGATGACAAGATTGTTGATTGTACGTTAGTTTTGGGTAACAACTTTAATTTGGAATAAATATGAGTTGGTGGCATTATAAACCATTGGTTATTAGTTTGGCATTTCTGGTTTTGTTAGAGGTGTTACATTATTTTCCAGATTTCGTGTTTTGGGGTAGTTTTGTGCTACTAGTGTTGGTGGTGTCGGGAGTGCTGTGGGTAATGGGGGGTAATTGGGAAGAAGGTATTATCCGTCGCTCGATTTTGCCGGTTTTGTTGTCGATGGGTGTGTTATCTTTTGGATTTTTTATGCCGATTACCTTATTTCAACAAGTAGTAATGGTGATGGGAGCTATATGTATGTATTTTTTACTATTATATGTCGATCAATTTCCCTATAAGAGTTTTTTGGTGACGCGATTGAATTTTTCTTTTGTGGCTTTGGTGGCGGCATATTTGTTATATTTTTCCATTGCTCATTTTAGTGTTAGTATTGCCTTACCTTTATGGATATTGATGGTAGTGGTGGTTTTTTTCAGCTTTGCTATTTTTTATTCGATCTTGTGGGCCAGTGGTTTAGACCGATCAATTGTGGTACTATATACTGTGCTCTTAGGGTTATTGATTTCGGAAATATTTTTGGTGATCAGTTTTTGGCCGGTGGATCCTTCGGCCAAGAGTATTGTGCTGGTGGTGGTGATGTATATCTTTTGGGGTTTGCTTAGTCACTGGTTGGAAAAGATTATGAGTGCCCGCATTGTGGCGGAATATGTTTTATTGGGACTGGTTTTAATGGCGGCGGTTTTGTTGACGGCGAGTTGGTTGCCACCATTTTTAATATAAAAAAATAATGGAGAAAATAATGTTAAACGAGTTGAACGAAAAAAAACCGGAAGAAATCAAGCAAAAAAATGAGACTGAGCCAGTTATTCCTAGGTCGCGAGTGGATGTAAAAAGTATTTTGCTGATGGTGTTGATCCTGCTGGTTATTTTTTTGGTGGGAGTAGGGGTGGCGGTGTACAATTTACAGACGGAAAATAAGTTTGCGCGGGCGGTGGCCAGCACTTTGCCTTATCCAATGGCGGTAGTGGATACCCAATTAGTCTATTTGTCTGATTATTGGCAGGAGTTGGATTTGGTTTTACGAGCTTGTGAACAAGTGGGTACTAACTGTCAGATTGATGATGCTGATCGGGAGCAAGTGGTGGATCGATTGATTAGTGAAAAATTGTGGGTGATTTTAGCCCAACGCCATGGGGTGAGTGTTGATGAAAATAAACTGAATGAAGAGTATAACAAGGTGGTTAGTGATAATGGAGGCCAGGAGCAATTTTTAAAAATAATTGTTAATGATTTTGGCTGGACGGAAGAAAGATTTCGTCAAAAGATGTATTTGGAAATGCTCAAGGCTAATCTAGAGGATGCATTGATCGAAAAAGTTGAGGCTAGTCATATTTTGATTACCGTTTTAGCGGACGCGAGTGATGAGGAGGTGGAAGCGGCTAGGCAAAAAGCGCTTGAGGTTATTGGTAAGTTAAATCAAGGTGAAGATTTTGCTGTCGTGGCCACCGAGTATAGCAATGACCCTTCAGTATCGCAAAACAATGGTAATCTGGGTTATTTTGGCCGAGGAGTGATGGTCGAAGAATTTGAAGAGGCGGTTTTTTCGATGAATGTGGGCGAAATTAGTCAACCGGTGCGAACTGATTTTGGCTGGCATATTATTAAATTAGAAGATAAAAAAGGTGATGTTAATCTAAGTTTTGATGATTGGCTGATTCAAGAGAAAGAAAAAATGCGGGTGTGGGTGCTGATTTAAGTAGATTTCCCACCAGTTTTTTGTTAAAATTTACTAGTATTAGTTCTTTATGGAGCCGTAGTTCAGTTTTGGTTAGAACGCTGCCCTGTCACGGCAGAGGTCGCGGGTTCGAGCCCCGTCGGCTCCGCTTTCTTTTTACCGTCGAATCTATATTAATAGTGATGGCGGTTTTTTTATTACAATTACAAATCACCAATGA